>PPYE01558909.1_pt1 | contig 296740 bp, 230 predicted proteins | sample 1559881 | NCBI WGS metagenome assembly PPYE01 (sample SAMN08240022, study PRJNA423297) | Human gut metagenome, whole genome shotgun sequencing project. | reverse complement strand
GGATTTACTTCTTTTTTCATGCTATCACTGCCATTTTCCGAAAATTCGGTTACATTTGCAAGTAAATAGTGTCTGAAATCCATGTAAACCAGCTCTTTGAAAACCATCTTAAAATCAGCTGCCAGCCAAAAGAAAGTAACGAGATAGTAATGTAACTCTGTCCTCACTTGGCTTTTTATTGGTTTCGGATGGCTTGCTGCTCTTTCCTTTTTATTACCTAAACCGCTATTTGTCAGCCTTATTACTGCGTTCTGCTCTAAGTCTCAATTTATTTCCTATCTTTGGCGACTATAAAACCATATCGGATGAAAGATTTTGCAGCCATTGATTTTGAAACGGCCAACGAACAGCGTACCAGCGTTTGTAGTGTAGGAGTGGTTATCGTACGTGATGGAGAGATTGTGGACCATTATTATAGCCTCATCCGTCCCGAACCGGAGTATTACACTTATTGGAATACCCGCGTGCATGGTCTGACGTTGGCAGATACTCAGGATGCTCCTATCTTTCCCGTTGTGTGGCAGGAAATAGCTCCGCGCATTGAAGGCTTGCCATTGGTAGCGCACAACAAGGCCTTTGATGAAAGCTGCCTGAAAGCTGTTTTCCGTACTTACTGCATGGATTATCCGGATTATGAGTTTCATTGTACTTTGCAGGCATCACGTCGCGTCCTGAAAGGATTGCCCAACTATCAGTTGCACACAGTGGCAGCTTGTTGTGGCTACCAACTGGAGCAACACCACCATGCATTGGCGGATGCGGAGGCTTGTGCATGGATAGCCAAACAAGTCATATAAAGGAGGAAGTTCATGTGGAATCCCGCTCCGTAGCTGTTTATAAAGCCAATCGTAATCCTATGCTTGCATCATGATACACTTGGCTATTGTTGTTTCTACATGAAACACGGCATCTTCGTGGTGATGATAAATAGCATCCGCCTCGTAGACTCCGGTTTGAGCCATATTCATAGAAAGAGGAACACCATTCTTGAATGTTTCCGCTCATGTCATACAATCCCAATTCATTCGGTCTTTTTAAAGCCACGGGATGGGTGTGATGTTTACTGTTCCCATCATACCATGCAACTTCATCAATAGAATTTGAACCGGCGTATTTATACCCTTTGCTTTGATTTCCTCCTCGTGCCGCATACTCCCATTCTTCTTCGGTTGGAAGACGGAACTTGCGTCCGGTAACATTGTTTAGTCTTTGAATAAAATCTATGCAGTCAATCCATGATATATTCTCGATAGGAAGATTCTCCTCTTTGGATTCCGATTGATAGTTTCCCATAATCGCATTCCATAATTTCCGGGTAACAGTGGTTTCTCCCAAGTAGAAGTTCTGTATATCCACTTTTTTGTTGCTTTTTTCGTCACTATAGGCTTCGTGCTCTTGTTCTGAAGTAGCTCCCATCATGAAAGTTCCTGCTTCAACGAAACACATTTTGAATAAAATTCCTTTTACGTCAATTGATAGATATTGGTGGTCTGTCCTTTTTTGTATAACCGTGTTTTCCATAGAAGAAGATGTACCGTCTTGAGGATGTTCATGAGGCTCCATTGCTATCAAGGACAGAAATTCTGTAATAGATTGTGGCCTTTGTTTGCGTGCTGGAGCCATACACTTTTCTATTGCAGTTGCTATTCTGGGGGCTATATAATCTGGAATTGTTAATCCTTCGTCTACAATGTCAGAAGCTTCGGGCGGTGTTTCTCCTGTCAGTAACTTATACATGGTAGCGCCTAATGAATAAATGTCTGTACTGGGCATGAACATGCTTGTACCACCTTGTCTATATTGTTCTATGGGGGCATAACCTTTACTGATTCCTGTAGGAGTGGTGCTCGTTTGACTTCCGTCTATATCATATCGTTTGGAAATTCCGAAATCTATTAATACAGCATCTTCCTCACCTCTGAGCAGAATGTTGGAAGGCTTGATGTCTAAGTGTAAAATCTTCTTTTGATGGATATACTGTAATGCTTTAGCTGTTTGGCAGATGTAGTTTAATGCTACCGCGGTGTCTAACTTCCCTTGCTTCTGTATTAACCTGTCCAAAGAGTCTCCGTCAATATATTCCATTACATAATATGCAGTTGCATTTTCCTCAAAAATGTCATGAATGCGGATGATATGCGGATTGTCCATCTGGGCAATGGTTTGAGCTTCTTTTATGAATTTTATTCGGAAACGGTCCACTATATCTCGACTACCTTGTGAGCCCAGAAGAACTTTGGAAGTAGTCTCTTCGCGTTCACAGTATTCTTTCATAAAGAACTCTTTAATGGCGACAGACCGGTTCAGTCCCGTCTGAAGCCCTAAGTAAGTAATGCCAAAACCACCTTGGCCAAGTACTTTTTCTATTTTATATTTGCCTCCTTGCAGAGATGTTTCCGGTAGTAGCTGCATATTCTTGGATTATTCTTGTAATATAGTGTTTTCTATTTGGTGATTTGTCTTGGAATGCTCTTTCTCCCCCTTTATAGCTTTCAACAGAATGAAAGAAGCGGCGTAGATAACGATAAAAAGTAATATGGCGAATGCAAGAATCTTGACAATCGGTAGCCTGCGCTTTTGTCTCTTATCCTCTTTAGTTTCAGCACTCTTTTTTTCCTTTCTTTCGATTGTCCTTGTTCCAGCAGTCATGACACGGTTGTCCGGAACGGATTCTATAGGACTTTCTTCTTTGCCTTTTTCTTCTTTTGTATAATTATCCGGAATTAAGTCTAAAATATGAATAAGAAATGCAGAATGATTATCCCGGTTGTTTTCACTGACCTTGGTCAGGATTTGTATTTTTTCATCATCTGTTGTGTCAGGGTCAGAGAGGATATTCAGCAAGTCACTATCGTCAGTTTCCTCTAACATGCCATCCGAGCACATGAAGAAATAGTCACCGGGGCGGATGTCTGTAATATGTTTTATGTCTGCTTTAGGACGTCTTTCCAGGTTGGGTTGCATGGCACGGGTAATGACATTCTTCTGCTTTGAGGTTTTCATCTCTTCAAGGGTGATTTCACCGATGTCATATAGGTCGTTTATCAACGAGTGATCTCTTGTGTGGAAAATGTATCTTTCAGAAGGTCGGATATGATAGATGCGGCTGTCACCGATATGGGCAAGCAGGCATCCGCCACTATGAAATTTCAGAAGAGTCATGGTGGTCCCCATCTTTTTGGCGGCACCATTATCCTTTTGGTCTAATGAATCATAGGCTGCATTGAGCGCCTCGTTAAATTGCTCGTCTGTGAAAGCCCCTTCCGGTGAAGTTTGTGACAAGATGTATTCACTCATCGTTTGGCATACTGTCTGGCTGGCAACCTCACCCGACTCATGACCACCCATTCCATCGCATACGATAAACAGGCGGTCTTCTGCCGTTACTTCACCTGATACGGGGAAGATGGAATCTTCCTGATTGCTCCGTTGTCCCAGTTCGTAGATAGCTAAGGGGTTTAAAACATATTTCATATCCAATTTTGTTTTAGGTTTAAATGATTGTATCATCTTCAGAAAGAAGTATGAATTTCAATGTCGTATTCGACATTTTTATGATTTCACCTCCATGCAGTATGATACGGTCGCCATTTTCAATTAATCCAGAATTGATATAAGTGGCATTTTTGTTTTGAGCATTCGAAAAATAGTGTATATAACCACCGGTTTTCAGTTTGCGTACCTCAATAATGGAATGTGAACGGCTCATTGTAAGGTCATCTGTATCAATCTGTACAGTGGCGTTTGATGTTTGTGCCTTTCGTCCGATTGTATTTATTCCTAGGGATAAAGTATACATATGACTTGTGCCAATTTTCTGAAGTTTGCCGATACTCTGATTTTTTGAATGGTCAATGTGGGTTTCATCTCCCATGGTGGTGTCATCATTTTCATTCGGTGGAGTATATTGTTGTTTGGGAACTTTGTAGTCAATGTACTTTGATGCCTTTTTGCATACTGGGCATGGAATACTCTTGGTTTCCAGGCCTGCTATCTTTTTTATAGTCAGAACGGCACCGCAGTTCGGACACTTGATTCTTAATAATTCTGATTCCATTTGTTCTATTCTATTATTGTTACCATATCATTACCGGCATAGAATCGCTGAACTTACCCCACATGACAGGGTGCTGCTTGTCCCTTGACAGCTTTTTTACCCCTTGGCTGACAAATTCGAAAAGTTCTTTAGCTGTGATGATCCGATCACGGTTTGCGTCGGCTCCGCCTCGTAGTCCCCGTTGCAGGCATGTTGTGAAGAATCCGTTTTTCATGGAAGGAGACTCTATAGAGACTTCATTTTCACGGGAAGAAAGGAACAGCATTACTTTTAACGAAGAGGGGGATATATTCGATGAGTTTCTACGTGGTTCTCTCATCTTTCCAGAGAAACATGCATCTGCAAATATCATTTTGTTCTTGGCTGCACTTTTTGCCATTGTTTTCTTGATGTCTTGATAAGTAATCATTGCATCATAGCCCACAAATCCACCTTTATATCCATGACCACTAAAAAAAAGGACAATGATGTCTTTGGCTGAGGCTTTATTGAAAATTCGCGTCATACTGCTTAATACATTACTCCGGGTGGCTTGTGCATCGGTTAATAATATTGTTTCTGCTTTCTGATTCTTCTGATATATCCATTGTATGGTCTCTGCATCTTTGGCAGGCAATGTTAAATCATTCTCTGTGCCGGGATAGTCTGCAATGCCTACGGAAACTAAATATATATTCTGTGCCAGGCTTTGCAGGCTAAACAAGCATATGCATATCAGTGAAAATAATATCCGCTTCATTCTCATCTTGTCTGTTGATTAGGCAAATCCGCTGGAGTCAGCATCATTAATATAATCAGGCATATCTGCCAGATAATCATCCGAGGGTATTGCATCCATCTGCTGCTGCAAATCGGCAACTTCCAGTCCTTGGTCTTGTATGTTGTAGACTTCATTTTCGCTGATTACTCCATCTCCATTTACATCGGCTCCCATCAGGTCGAAAGTGCCGTTATGATCCACATCTACCACATAAACTTCTTGTCCGTTTATTTCCAGTTGTCCGATGGTAACCATCGAGCCGTCATCCATGGTTTCATCACTGATTCCTACAATCTGAACTTCATCTTCAACGTGTGCATTTTCATGCTCCACATTGACTATTTCCGGTTCTTCCGTTGCATGATGTTCCGCTACATTATGGCTCTCTTCTGTAGCGTGTTCTGCTGTCTCGTGATTTCCCGAACCACTTGCTCCATAGGAAACGCGGCTTCCGAATTCTGCCCGCTGTTCTGGTGTCATGTCACTCCATTCATTGGCGTAATATGTACCGTATACGCCACCGTGCCATTCAAAGACTCCTCCCGGTCCTACCTCCTGGCGCGCTGCTGCAAAGGCTTCGCTGAAAGACATATCGTCACTGACTGTTGCAACCGGTAACCCTTCTACAGAGATGTGTGAGTCTGGAGAAACGGGAGTAGAGCCATGGCTTGTTGCTGACTGGCTGCCGTGGCTGGGAGCGTCACTGTCATTGGCGGCACTGGAAGAACTGGTGAAAAAGGTACTGGCGCCACCTAATAAAATTCCAGATATGCCACCTATTGTTACATGTTTCCATGAACTGTCTTTTTTCGCAGGCTGTTCCTTTGAGGTGCTCTGGTTGTTGTTCGGCAATGTTTCTTCGTTGTCGTTCTGTTGCTGGTTAAGAATGGTGTCTTCTGAGTTCATAAGGCTGATATTTTTTAGTATTAATAATGTCTTTTCATATAGAAAACAGCTGACTGTCTTCTACGATGGTATCATCACTGTATATAGCATTGTCCAGCAAAGGAATATCCATCGTTTCTCCTGCTACCCAGTCCATGACGTCTTGCATATCTGATTGGAGGATATCTCCTTCGTCTGGATATTCAATGTCTTCGATGACAATTTCATCATTCTCCGTACTGGCCATGTCTATCGCTTCACTTTCAGCCGGAGAAAGAGGGTCTATGGTGTAGGCTATGTCTGCAGTGACGGGATCTGATATTTCTATAGATACAGTTTCTGGTTGTATCATCTCATCAGTGCTGCTTTCCTCTACAATTTCCAGTGTCTCGTTGTCTTCATTAGAGTCAGTTTCCCATGCTCTTGTTGAATAAGCTGCTGCTGCAAAAGCCGCTCCTCCTATTGCTGCTCCCGCGCTTGCGGCTACTCCAAGATTCTTAGCGTATTCTGATTCTGAGACTTTTAACTGCTTCTTTTCCATAACCAATGTTTTCTTTTATGTTTCAAAGATATTGATTTGAAATGATAACCTATATAAGGATTTGTGTATATTACATGAAATGCGGTGATTCTTGTATGAAATAACCGTATAGGTGGTCATTCTCAAGCTAATGAGGTCGTTTTATTCATCAAAGAATGTTTTTGCTGTAGAAGTGACGTGGTTCTTGACTTTGCTGATGGGTATCACAAAGGAGGGAGCGCCTGCTGCGTAACTGGCAATTTCATAGGGAGCATACGAGAAGAAAACACCATCTTTTGTAATCCATGGGTCTGTTTCGGGCAGAGGGAGGTTGTTGATATTGTATAATTCGTTGTTCAGTTGAAGGTTGTCCATCAGCTCGTCATCGGTCACTACCCCGAAATATTTTTTCAAACCAGCTTTTATGTCGTTTTGTATCGCATAAGGGCGCATAATCATGTCTTTTGAGAATTTTTTTCCATCAATTTTCCGAAAGGTGACACCTACGGCAAAACCATATCCATGAGCGCCACCGGCATATGCGTAGCAGTCTTTGATATATGTGATGATTTTGCTTGTCTCATTGGCTTTTTTTATATCTGTGGTTGAATAACCGTCTTCTTCATTGTTGTCTAACCCTTTCGTATAATATGCAAAGAATGTCGCACCGTCGTTCAAGTCGCCGTCGTAAGTTCCTCCAAGTTCTTCATTAATCCACTCTCTGATGTTTTGTAACAATATGGCATTACCTGAAGTGGGGTAGTCTATATTCAGCTTGTTGGTACCGGTAGAGGAATCTACCTCTTTGGAGTACCTTTTTGTCTTCAAGTCATTATTTGACGGTGCTTCGTTTAATGGTTCTTCATAGGGTATGGGCATATTATCCTCTGTAACGACATCAGGCATATTTACTGCACTGCTTTGATTCATGACATAAATAACACCAATCACTGCAGCTACTAATAAGGCTATAAGAAGTGTTTTGCCAACTATGGAAGATCGTTTCTTATCTTTCTCCTTTTCAACAGTACCGGAGAAAATTGTTTCTTCTGGAGCGGCTTTTCTTTCATGTATTATCGTAATGAATTGTTGTACCGAAGCCGGGCGGCTTTCTTTTATTGGTTGCATGGCAGTTCTGATTGCCTTGTCAATCCAGGGAGATATGGTAGAGGGTAATTGTGGCAGTCCATGTTGTGATATGTCTATAGCACTGGGTGGCGTTTGCCCTGAAACCATTTTCAGCAGAGTAGCTCCAAGAGCATAAATATCCGATTGTGGTGAGAAATTGTTTACGCCGCCTGTATTGTACTGCTCCAAGGGGGAGTAGCCATGGCTGATACCAACTGGAGTGGTTGTTGTACCGTCACCAGTTTCAGGATCATACTGCTTCGATACGCCAAAGTCAATTAAAACAGTTCTATGCTCCTTTTCATCTATCATTATATTGCCAGGCTTGACGTCTAAATGGTTTATATGGCGCTCATGGAGATAGCTTAAGGCTTGTCCGATACTATCAATGATGGAAATGGCTTCCGTCTCATCAATTTTCCCTTTGGCATTAATTTCTTGTGCCAACGATTTTCCAATGATATATTCCATGCTATAGTAGGAAGTGTCATTCTCCTGAAATACGTCAAGCACTCGTATAATATTCTTGTGATTGAGGTTTGAGATAATCTTAGCCTCTTTTAGAAATTTCTTTTGAAACTTCTCTACAAATTTTTTCTTACTGGTTGTTGGCACTGTTACTGTGCCCGACACATTGTCACGCTCACAATATTCTTTAAAGAAAAACTCCTTTATAGCGACTTTTTTGTCGGTTAGCGTTTGGGTGGCCAAATAGGTGATGCCGAAACCTCCTTGTCCTAAGACTGTTTCTATTTTATATTTTCCTCCTTGCAGAAGAGTTCCGTTTTGTAATTGCATAATCTATAAGATTTATTGATGTGTTATATGGTTGATTGCGAGTAATAGTATGATTGTTGCAGAAAATAAAATCGCATGAAGCTTCTTTCGAGGTGATAACCAAAATATGAGCAAGTCTGGTAAGATGACAAGGCTTGTTATGGTGATAATTCCTCCTACTCCTATGTTGGGTCCAATTATTAGCATTAGAGTCATGACTCCAGCAAAGATAGCCATAAAGCTTTCTTTTGCTATGCTTATGACCTTTGCCCCCTCTTCAGGGGGCGTTTTATTAGAAACTACTGTGAGAACAGTTTCGTTGAAAGAAGGAATTTGGGAAGTGATGGCCCTTTGAAGCCTTGAGAACATGCCATGCCAGTTTTTGGGCAATTCATCGGTGCGTAATTCATCTAAAGCCTCATACTCCACCTTTATATCTGCATAGGATTTTTTTGTAGAGAAGAGGGAGAATCGCATGCGGTAAAAAATATCTGGTGCATTATCCACTTCATAATTGAATGAGTCATAAGCTGTTTGTAAACTTAACTCTCGTAGGTTTGATAATAGTTTTTTGAATTTTTGAGAGGTATATGGATAAGTATAAGTCTGTATCTTGGTTTTTGGTATAGTGAATGCTTTTACGGTAAGTGCAATAGAGTTTGCGGTGATTATAATATCTGTAGAAAAATTTCTATCACTTCCCATGAATAACTTTTCTAATGATAGGGTTATTTTGTTTGTTTCCGGCAAAACTATCAATGAACTATCTTCAATAAGAGTGGTGTCTTCTGCATGACCTCCTTCAATTTCCTGGATAAAAGTTTCTACAGTTTGTGTTCTTGCATTCTTTTCTGGTTTCATTGCATGCCGTATGGCAGTAATGGTCTTGTTACTGATGTTTCTTTCTTGCAATTCGGCTTCCGGAAAGCCATAGTTCATAATATTAGAAGCGTTGGGAGGCGTTTTTCCGGTCAATGTTTTAAATAATGTAGCTCCTAAGGCATAAATATCGATTGTTATAGGAAAACCTTCTCCATCGCGATAACAGCTTTGTTCAATTGGGGCATAGCCTGGGGTGCCATATCCGATGGCAGTACTTGTTTCAGGTTCTCCTTGTGAATTGTATTGTTTGGAAAGACCGAAATCGATTAATACTATAGAACCATCTTTACGCCGCATTATATTCTTCGGTTTTAGATCAAGATGCAACATCCTATTGTTATGCATGAATTGCAGTGCTTCCCCTATTTGACGGATGCATGTCAAAGCTTCTGATTCGGAGAGACCGTTTTCTGCTTTTATATAAGAATCAAAACTCCCGCCTTCTAAATATTCCATTACGTAATAGCAAGTATTGTTTGCTTCAAAAGCTTCCAGGATGTCTACAATATGTGGATGTTTGAGTTTTGAAAGATTCTTGGCTTCCCGAAGGAATTTTGTTTTATATTCTTTAAAAGCCTTTTCATTGGAACAAGTTACAGTAGTGCCCTCCCTACCATTGAAATTCTTCTGAAAAAATTCTTTTATGGCTACTTGTGTATGGGTATTTAGGCAACCTAACTCTCCTTGAAGTTGTATTGAAGCAAGATAGGCTATACCGGAAGACCCCTGGCCTAAAATACCTTCAATCTTGTAATTGTAAGAATTACCAGATAGAATAGTACCTTTTCTTAATGATTGTTGAGTTCCTTGCATATTAACTTTGAATTTTGTTTTAAATGTTGGTCACTTTGAAACGGGACGGGCAGAACATCCGAAATATCGCTGGGTGAAGCTTGCTTGATATTGGGCTTTGCTGAAAGAGAGACAACTTACATTGTTATGTAAGGTTCCTAACCAATCATATGAATATAAAGTTCCTAACCAATAATAACCAAAATTCTTTTGGCTGATAATCTTAGTATCGTAGCGTTGATCTGCTGCTGGTAAGAAAATGTAATTTCCACTGAGTCCTGTTATCATATACCCATTGCCCCCTTTATATGAAGTCCATTTTCATGAACATTTTTCGCATAATTCCAGTATTTCATTTTTTGTGGGTAAACGTCCACAAGTAACAGTATTTTCTTCTCGTCCATTGATGTCTCTCATGAAGAACTCCTTGATGGCAACTTGTATGGTTGTTGCGAGTTCACCCAGTGATCCGGAAACTTTGACTTGGGTCATAGCCAAGTAGGTGATGCCGAAAGAGCCTTGACCCAATACCCTTTCTATAGTATAAGTATGTGATTTACCATATAAAATGGTATTTTGTTTAAGCGAGTTATCATTTATATTACTCATACTATTCAATAATTTGTTAGACTTTCCATTTGTCTTCGAAACATTATTTATTTTCAAGTTTTTGCAAGCATTCTTTTGCGAATTCGTCCCCTTGTTCCGCCGCTTTTCGATACCATTTGATAGCTTCTGCTTTGTCCTCGGAGATACCTAAGCTTCCATATTGATACAGATGTCCTAACTTCCATTGGGCATCAGCAATTCCTTGTTCCGCTGCTTTCCGATACCATCTTACCGCCTCAGAATTGTTTTGTGCATTTTCATAACACTGTCCTACATTATACATAGCGTGCATATCCCCTTGTTCTACTGCTTTCTGGTACCATTTGACAGCCTCTGACATGTTTTTTTGTACGGTAAAGCCTATCGCATACATTTGCCCCATTGCAAACTGAGCTGCAGCATATCCTTGCTCTGCCGCTTTCTGGTACCATGTTAGAGCCAATGGGTTGTTTATCGGAGTCCCATTACGTCCATAGAAATACATGTTTCCTAATTCGAATTGGGCTTCTACATTTCCGGCTTCTGCTGCTTTCACTGTTTTTGCAAAAAGCTCTGTCTGTGAGGGGGCATCTTTGCCGGTAGAACCACCAGGCTTAGAAACCGAATAAGCAATGGCTACTGCAAGGACCAGAATGGTCGCAAGCATAAGCATGATGCCTTTTGGCTTCTTTCGAGACTCCCGGACTGGTATGTTATCGGTCAGTATATAGTTGGCATCTGTAGATATAGTGTTTTCATCATTTTCAAATGTCACTTTTGTATTTTTATTTCCTAACGTCTCCAGAAATGCTGCTACACTTTGCGGTCTGTCTTTTTTCATAGCTGACATGACTTTTGCGATGCTGGCTATCAACGAATCGCTTACCTGATGTTTTTGTAGCTCATATGCAGGAAAACCGTCATTCAATATCTCCGAAGCCTCTGGTGGACGGATTCCCGTCAACATCTTATACATAGTTGCACCAAGCGCATACACGTCCATCGTTGCCGGGAAGTCTTTACCTTCATGATAATTACTCTGTTCTATCGGTGCATATCCGGGTGTGCCGCTTCCCACTGTAGTGCTTGTTTCCGGTTTTCCGTTTTCATCATATTGCTTGGACAAGCCAAAATCGATAAGTACGGTTTCCTTATTCTTACGGAGCATGATATTACCGGGTTTCAAGTCCAGATGAAGCATCTTGTGAGCGTGCATGTAAGATAGAGCGGAGCCGATTTGTTTTCCACAAGTAACAGTATTTTCTTCTCGTCCATTGATGTCTCTCATGAAGAACTCCTTGATGGCAACTTGTATGGTTGTTTCGAGTTCACCCAATGCTCCGGAAACTTTGACTTGGGTCATAGCCAAGTAGGTGATGCCGAAAGAGCCTTGACCTAATATCTTTTCTATGGTATAGGTGTGTGATTTACCATATAAAATGGTATTTTGTTTAAGCGCGTTATCATTTATATTACTCATATTATTAAATAGTTGATTTTTTGTTAGTATTTATGTTACAATTGCGACAATTGCATGATATTTATTTTTGATTGGTCATAGTTTTTCTCCATTCTTGTCTATCGAATACTCTCTTCCGTCAAATGTAGTGACCGTTGCGTATGTCTTGTTCGATTTTGAGAAAATGAAGCTTGAAACAGATTTATATTGAAATGGAATTATTACTTTGTCAGTTGTGTTGACAAATCCCCATTTCCCATCTTGCTTCACTGCCCATAAACCATTGCTAAAGCCGCCATGGCTATCTGGATATGTAGGAGGGATTACTATATTTCCCAAAACGTTTACCATCCCATACTTCCCATTCTTATAAATGCGGATAAGGCCTTCTTCGGCGTGATTTCCTATATCATCATATTCGATAGGAAGTACTATTTCCCCTGTTGTATTTATCAGACCGAATTTTTCATTATTCCCTACTTTAGCAATTCCATATCTTGAAAACATGCCTGTATATAAAGCATCGTATATTAGAGGTATTACAATGTTGCCTTTTTTATCGATGCATCCCTTTTTCCCGTTTTTAGTTATCGATGCATATTCTCCATCATAAGTACTTACAAAATCATAATCTAATGTATAGGGAACGATTATGTTGCCGTAGGTGTCAATTATGCCCCATTTTCCCCGTTTGTGTACTGGTAGTGCATCCGTTTCGTATATGTAGTCTTCGTCTTTGTCCATTAAAGAACGGTCCCTATATCCTTTTCCTGGTACTAATTCGTAATAATTGTGATCAAATGGAATAAATGCCAAGAATCCAAATATGACTAGTTCTACAACGGATATGACCACTTTTAAAGTCTTGAGCAAGAAAGCCGTCTTGAGCGTTAGATAAAAGTTACATGTAGCAATAATTAAGGTAATGAATAGAAATGAAAAATGTGGGAAGTCGGGATGTTCATAGTGCGATAAGACTATTGGTATACTCCATAATCCTAACAATGATGTTCCGACGATGATTGCTATAGTAGTGTATTTTTTGATTATTGAAGTAGATGACTCTTTTATAAGTTTGCTTTGGCTTTCCTTTTTTTTAGGACTTTTTCCCAGAATGATGGTATCATCGTCCGTTGAGTCTATTACAACTATTTCTTCTTTCTCTATTGGGGTATAATTGATTAATGCCAGAAAGTCCTTTATTGTTTGTGGGCGGTCTTTTCTTCTTGGATTCATGGCTGTTCCAATGGAGTTTCTTGTGGCAGCAGATATAGTTGCAGGAAGTTTCGGCAACCCTTCGTTCAGTACGAGGCTGGCTTTTGGAGGTTTCATACCTGAAAGTAGGAAAAATAGGGTAGCTCCTAATGAATAAATATCCGTAGCCGGTGAAAATTCACTGACTCCTCCCAATTCATATTGTTCCATAGGGGCATAGCCTTCACTGACTCCTACGGGAGTACTGCTCGTTTGTCCCCCCTCGTCATCATATTGTTTAGAGAGGCCGAAATCAATCAGCTTGACTTGTGACTTTTTGTCATCCATCAATACATTGCCGGGTTTAAGGTCCAGATGGCAGACATGGTTCTGATGCATATAGTCCAATGCAGAGGCTAATTGCCGGATATATGTCAAAGCTGTTTCTTCGGGTATAGCCCCTTGTTGTTTGACATATTGCTGCAATGAGCCTCCACTGATGTATTCCATTACATAATACGATGTATTGTTTTCGTTGAATACATCCAGAACTTTCACTATATTGGGGTGGCTAAGCTTGGACAGATTCTGAGCTTCCTTCCAGAATTTCTTTCGGTAGCTTTCCACTTGTTGCATACTGCCGCTTGATGGGACAGAGACCTGGCATGTCTGTTCGTCACGATTGCATAAATCTTTCATGAAGAACTCCTTGATAGCCACGTGTATTTCTGTTTGTATCATGCCCAACGGACCTTTTACTTCTACTTGCATGATGGCTTTGTAGGTGATGCCAAAGCCACCTTGCCCAAGTATTCCCTCTATTCTGTATTTACCCTCTTGTAGAAGGGTGCCCTCTATCAACTGCATATCAATCAATTCCCTTTCTTTTCCCAGTTATTCAGTACTTTTTTCAAGTTCTCTTTCTTTATTTCCGCCATTTCTAATTGTATCGTTACGAGTTGGGAACGTAAATCCAGGCAGATAGAGTCTTGCCGGTCATTTAATCTCTCCATTGTCTCAGTGGAGACATCATTGTAGGTGGCATTCCGCTTTTTGTCTTGTTCCTGTATCTTCTTCTGAAGAGACTTTTCCTGAGCACTCAAAGCTTTTAGCCTGACGGCCTGAATTGTGTCGTTATTACTGCGTACATTTTGGGGGTGGAATGTGGATGCGTGCAGATTACTCATGATACAACACATCAGTAATAGGCACGAGGCGATTATAATATTTTGCGGCTTCATTGTTTCTGTATATTTAGGGTTTATCATATTTTGAAAAATCTTTTACTCCGGATAACATGCTTTTCCCCAGCATATTAGTGGGTTCCACTATTGAAGGTATCAGGGCATATTCGGGTGGGAATCCTTCGGGAGTGTTGGCCGAAACTTCAGCATATTCTCCTTCTGTGGAGCAAAGTGCCTCCTTATAGGAACTTAGTGCTGTTTTGGGGACGAGCAGTTTGATTTTCAGCTTGCCGGCAATTTTTATCAGGAATACTTTTTGTCCGTTGAGTTCTGCGGTGGATATAGGTTCTGTTCTGCGCATAATGATTTGCTCCAGATGTTCCATTTGGGAGAACTCCCGGTACGAGAGTATCTGTAATGAAGCAGGCAAATCGATTTGGGTTATATTGGGACAATCGATTAAAGCCTTCCAGCGTATAGCGGTGGTGCCGTCGGGAATACGTATCTTTCCTGAGCGTCCGCGGGGGCAACCTAACAGAATTGTTTTGTCTTTGTTATAGAGCATTCCGTCTATGGAAGTAAAGTTTGGATTATTGGCATCCACTTCTATGCTTTGCAGCTGTTTCAATGATTTCAAATTCTGCAGGCTGATGAGCTTTGCCGGGATGACGATGGAGGTCAAACGGTCACTCCAGCGGAACATTTTGAGGTTCACTTGTGTCCAGTCGCTGCCCAACGTTACCTGCCCGATTGCTGTACACCGGAAGAATACTCCTTCACCAAAGCGGACGCTGTTGCCGGGAAATACGATTTTCTCTAATCCGCTGCAACCTTCAAAGGCAAAATCGCCTATGGACGAAAGCCCGGAAGGCAGTACAATGCCTTTTAGGGAAGCTGCATTGCTGAATGCCTTCTTGCCAATGCCGACAACACGGTATATCGTGTTGTTGTGCTTTACCCTTGCCGGAACGGATATCTCACCGGTATACAGAGAGGGTTGGGGGGCAGAGATGTTCCCTTGGTAGGTAACTTCCACATATTGTTTCTTTGCATCTACAATGTTGAAGAAGAATTTCTCTCCACTTTTTCCGGTGACGGTGAAATCGTGTGCGTAGAGCAGGGAGGTGCTTCCCAATAATAGGATGAATGTGATTATATTTGTTCGTTTCATAGCTTTAGTAAATATAGTGTGATGAATAGAATTAGGCCATGTAGCCGGTTACGTCGGCATCGTTTATATAGTCGGGTATTGGGTCATTGTCTGCCAGCAATGTAGCATCCTCGTTTACGCCGGTTGCTTGTGTGGTTGCCATAGACAATCCTTCCATGCGAATGCCTGCCTCTTCTATATTGACGACCTCATTGTCTGTAATTATTCCATTATTGTCCATATCTGCCACCATGGCATCTGCTATTCCATCCCGGTCGATGTCAACGACAAGAGTTTCTTGTCCGTTGACGATAACACCGGCTATATCCATTTGCGAGCCGTCTTCGCACGTAACCGTTTCATAGGAGACCACACTGATGGTATCTTCGTTATGCGGTTCATCGTTGCTGTTTCCGGGCATGATAGGTGTGGCAGGGGTATCAGGCTTCTGAGGGGCAATTGGCTCATTGGTTAAAGGTACTTCCGAAGTTACTGTAGGGGTATCAGTGTGGGGAGGCTGTACCGGTCCTTCGGTGACTGGCTCTGTTGCAAAAGCTGTCTGGGCCATTGAACCGGCTGCTACGCCTATTGCAGCTCCGATGGATGAGCTGGCGCCATTTTGCCAATTGTAACTTTTCTGTTCCACATTTTTCTGTGTGGAATTTGTGCTTTCCTGGTTTGTTTTTTTAGTCTTCATAGTTGCTCATTTTTAATGGTTTATAACTTATTCTGCAACAAAAATATAAAGAGAGGCATGCAATGGCAAATTTCAAAAAGTATACTACATAAACCCTGAGGTTTAAGGTATCAATCCCTCATTTTTCAAGGGATTCTTACTTCTCGGTAAATTTGGATTTGCAATAGGGACAGCTCGTCATCTTTTTTAGGTCGTCATACTGTTGATATCCCATGAAATGATGGCATTCCGGGTTGGGGCACACATAGTCCTTATGAAATTTCTTATCAAGGTCGTCCAGAAACCTGGGAAGTGTAGAAGATGACCGGTAGGTTATCACAAAGAAATAGATGGCCAATAAAAGTCCTGCAGAATATAGAATGACACGCAAAGCCGGCAGGTCGGCAATGCCCGGAATAAATCCGCAGAAAATGGCAGACATGGAGAATACGCCTGTTACAGAACGGATTGCTGCAGACTTCTTTTCTTTTATCTGTATCTGGAGTTTGGTGTCGTGAAATTCGTCCCATACTTCTTGTAGGTGACGGATAGAGAACGATTTGGGTATTGATGCTCCCAGCCCTTTTATAATGGCCGCTATATCCATGAAGTAACGGTCTGCCCCCAGCTCTATGCGGTCTTTTCCGGAAATGTGCTTGGACTCGATTTGCACACCATTGACGTAAGTGACGTTTTCGGGTTTCAGATTGGTAATGATATAGCCTCCTTTGTCATCGGTCACCACTTTACAGTGCTGGCGGCTGACGGATTTGGGTACGCTGTTGGCATTCCCCCAAAAACGGTCTTGGTTGTTTATGCTGATACGCAGGCGGGATGCACCGGCTTCTCTTCCTATGATAAGTTCCATGGCATTATTGTTTTTATTATGCAGATTTTATATTGAGGAATATTTCTTTGAGTTTTTTCAGTGCTTCTTTGGAAATCTCCAGTTGAAATGCAAATGATGAATAGTCACTTAAAACGAGTCGCTGTTTGATGACATTTATCTGGTAAACATAGTTCAGATTAATGATGAACCGTTTGCCGATACGGGCAAAGCAGCGTGCCTTTTCTTTCAGTCGCTCTTCAAGGACTTTTTCGGTCTGGGCTAAATTCAAGCAAATAATACCGCGTAGCTTGTTCGTAAGTATTATATTGGTGTAATTTCCATCAGACTCAAAATATACAATCTTGGAAATGTCCAATCTAAGAAGCTCATCGCGTGAATTGAAAAACAAGAAGTTGGTTGTCGTATCCATTGTAACTTATTTATTATTTGTTTTTAATGTATCCTCTTCTGTATAGCTGTTTGATATTAATCCGATTAGAGGAATTTTTACTCGCTTTTTGTACTTTACATCTTCAATAATGATGTCACATAAAAAGTAACTTATATCGATGGTGATTTCTATTGTTTCAGGAGAATATCCCAAATAATCCTTTAGCGGAATGATAAAACGTCTACTGTCTATTTCCATAAAGTAGGAGTCACCGTCTCCGGGAAATGTGACGCTGCGCCTTAAAGGGAAGCTGCAGAAATTGCATAAAAAAGAGCATTCTCTGACATGATTCTCTAGTGTATACCCCGCCAATACTTTAAAAGGCAGACAATCAAGGAAGGCAAATGAACTTATCTGGCCAATAACAGATGAATACCATATAGATAGGGCTTTAGGCAAGAATTTCCAGTATAGTTCTAAATCGGTCATAGGTATGGCGGGAGATGTTACATCATATTCTTGTAAGATGTGCTCTTCAGCAGTTCCCACTCCGGAGTATTCGGCCTCATAAAGGCCTTCTCCGTATTCGGCAATGCAGTATTCCTCTTTGGAGCAGATGCAGATAGGCATGTCATTTGAATGGATGATGCAAGGTACCGCTGAGGCGATATGGATTTCTTCAGTAACCCGTATCTTTGATGTTTTATCGTTGTCAAAGTACTTGTTGATAAATCTTAAGACATCAAAATAATGGCACAGACTTTTCCTATATGTTATGACCTTGAAACGGCTGTCTTGTATAGACTGGCGATTTTTCTTGATGAATGCATCCAGTGAGGTGTTGAAATGCACAATTACCGGATTTATAGGCTTTTCTATTATCTCTTCTACCTGTGTTTTTCCTTCCAGGGGCAGTTCATAAATATTGTCATTCAGAAAATAAACCAGTTTGTCATTTTGGACGTAATAAAAGGCAATGCCTTGATATGTGGCATGCTGCTTATTGTAGGAAGTGTGTTTGGCGCTTTCATCAGTATGGGAGTTCGTAGTGCTATGGGTTAAAGCCACGAACTCATTTACTGTTTGAGGGCGCTTTATCCTCATGGGGGCCATTGCTTTTTTTATGGCAGATATTGTTTGCGCGCTTATGTGCTTTTGCCGCAGCTCTTCTTCTGCAAATCCTTCATTTAGTATTTCAGAGGCCTTGGGCGGGGTCTTTCCTGTCAGCATTTTAAAGAGAGTGGCCCCTAAAGCGTAGATATCCAATGTGGGTGCAAGTATTTTCCCATATTCTTGCGAACCTTGCTCTAAGGGGGCATAACCGGGAGTACCAAGGCCAATAGTAGTGCTTGATTCCGGTTCTCCGTTTTTGTCGATTTGTTTGGATAGCCCAAAATCTATCAGAAACAAAGTGTTATCTGTACGTCGCATGATATTTTTAGGCTTTAAGTCAAGGTGCAGCATCTTTTGGGAATGCATATATTGCAATGCTTTTCCTATCTCCTCTACATATTGTAGCGCTTCTTTTTCCGGCAATCCTCCTTTCTCCAATATATATGCATCCAGACTGCTCCCTTCGATATACTCCATTACATAGTAGTAGGTGTTGTTCTCTTCAAAAGACTCTAAAACCTTAACGATGTTTTGATGGTTGAGGCGAGCTAAGTTTAAGGCCTCTTTTTGAAATTTCTTTCCATATTTGTATGCAATGCTATTGGGAGATGGCTCATAAATATCTCCTGATGAACTTCTGGCACTTACATCTTGTAGAAAAAATTCTTTGATGGCTACGGATACATTGCTATTCAAGATGCCTAATTCGCCTTTCAGGCAAATTGAAGCCAAATAGGTTATACCGAATGCTCCATGACCTAATACACCTTTAATTTGGTAGTTGTAGGAATGACCATGGAGTATAGTTCCACAAGATAAAGTGTGAATGCTGCTTTGCATGAATCTATATGTCTGTCTAATTGTTGCTGATACTTGCCTCTTGTTTCACTGTGAAAACATATGATTGGGCAGAGTCTTAGCCGTTCAAAGTTATAGAACTTGTTAATGAATTCAAAAGCAAGAAATGTGGGAACTGTACTATTATGCATATTTTCCGGTTATGTGGCTGTAATATGATGTTAAGTGTGACAAACTTTTCTGCTCTACTCTTCTGGGACGGATATTTCCTACAGTTGAACACAAGAGGACTGTAAGCTGGAGTAAAAGGGACGGGCACTTCTTGGCTGAAATACCTGCTGTTTGTCATCCGGATATTTGTAGTTTATAGTTGCGCACAGTTGTGGAACGCTTTCTTCACAGTTGTGGAATAACTTCCTCATTAATGTGAAGAAGGCGTTCCACAACTGTGCGCAACTGTTTTTGATGTGGTGTTGGCGTAGGAAAGTACTCTTCTCTGTGCAAGGAGGACCTGCTTCTTGTATAAGAGAAGCCTGCTTTTTTGTAAGAGGACACGGTTATGTAAGCAAAATCTGCTTACATACTTGCATGGTGGTTGCTTACATAACTTAATGCTCTGTGCAGTAGGTTGCTATATGTGTCTATGCAAGCATGCAAGTAGAATGTGCGATAAAGTTATAGTATAGAACTTGAATAGATTCTTGTTTGTGGATTTATCTTTTGCAAAGTCTTGGAATATACTGCCGGAGCACTGATGATAATGGAAAAGAAACTTTTTAAATTGCCGATTTGTTCTTAACTTTGTCAAGCAAAAAGCAATTAAAAAGAGAAAAGATGAATGTAAGAGGAATATCTATATGCTTGCTATGTGCCGGAGCGCTGTTTGTGGCTTGTGGTAGCAAGAGGGGAAAGACTGTGGAAGTTGCTGAACAAGCCGATACGGTACATGTCGTTGGTGGTGATAAGGATAAGCATGGTTGCATTGCATCTGCCGGATATACCTGGAGTGAGGCTCAGAAAGACTGTATCCGTCTGTGGGAAAAAGGAGTCCGTATGAACGCTGTGGATGATGCGGAGAAGGTGTTGTTTCTGGTGTTCAGTCCCGATTCTACCCAAGTGGAACTGTTCTTTTCGGAAGAGGAAATGCCGAACGAGATTCTGGAGCGCCGTGGCCTTCCTTCGGGGGGATATGCTTGGAATGTGGAAGATGATGATACAAAGAATGTGCGTTTGGAAGATGGAAGATGGACGGTCAGCCAGCGCGGTCGGCTTATTTACCGGCAGGCGGAAGAGGCTGCGGGGAACTAATATGTAGAGAAATGGAGGATTTGAAGATATTGACAGAGTCTGTCTGCTGCATAGCCCGTGAAGCCGGATATTTCTTGAAAGAAGAGCGGAAAAACTTCAGCCGGGAAGCGGTACAGAAGAAACAAGCCCATGATTATGTCTCTTATGTAGACAAGGAGTCGGAGAGACGGGTGGTGGCTGCGCTTCGGGAGCTTCTTCCCGAGGCTGGATTTATAGCTGAGGAAGGTTCTGCTGTCTATCACGATGAACCCTACTGTTGGGTAGTGGACCCGTTGGATGGGACAACGAATTATATTCATGATAATGCCCCCTATTGTGTCAGCATCGCTTTGCGCGACAAGGATTCTCTGTTGCTGGGAGTTGTTTATGACCCTTGCCGGGATGAATGTTTTTATGCCTGGCAGGGAGGTGGCGCTTATGTGAATGGAGAACGGATGGAGGTCTCGTCTGTCCAGCAGGTGGAGGACGCCTTTGTAGTGACGGAACTCCCTTATAATTCCGACCGGTATGCACGTACCGGTGAGCATTTGGTTCATGAACTTTACGGGCGTGTGGCGGGCATCCGCATGACTGGTTCTGCTGCGCTTGCCATCTGCTATGTGGCTGCCGGACGTTTTGATGCCTGGCTTGAGGCGTTTATCGGCAAATGGGACTTTTCTGCGGCTGCGCTGATGGTGCTGGAGGCTGGTGGAAGAGTCACTGACTTTGGCGGTAGTGACGCCTTTTTGGACGGACATCATATCATTGCCACTAACGGACCGCTGCATCCGTTGTTCTTGAAGCTGGCAGGTGAGGTCTCGCCATTATAGCAAACAAGGCGATGGAGTGTATTGCTCTGTTGCCGTTTTTTTAATACTATACGATGAAAAACATAGTTAAAACCTGGTTCTTTTCTTTTGTCCATCTCTTCTTTCCGCGTCAGTGTGCCGTGTGTGGTGCTATCTTGCAAGAGGGTGAAGAGGGCATCTGCATGAAGTGCAATATGGATATGCCCCGGACAAACTATCATTTTCGTAAGGACAATCCGGTGGAACGTATGTTTTGGGGGAAGATACCTCTGGAACATGCTACATCTTGTTTCTTTTACCATAAAGGGAGTGATTTCCGCCGCATTCTCCATCAGTTGAAATATGGAGGGAGGAAAGACCTTGGCGAAGTAATGGGGCGGTTTATGGCGGAGGAGTTGTCGGCTGCCGGTTTCTTCAGTGATGTGGATGTCATAGTCCCCGTTCCTCTGCATCCGCGTAAGCAGAAAATGCGTGGGTACAATCAGAGCGAATGTATAGCCCGCGGTGTTTCCGCTGTCACCGGTATTCCCGTAGATACTGCTTCCGTTGCCCGTATGAGGCATACGGAAACGCAGACCCGTAAATCCTCTTATGAACGGTGGGAGAATGTGGACGGTATCTTCTGTCTGCGTCGTGCTGACGCTTTTGCAAGGAAGCATGTACTGATTATAGATGACGTATTGACTACCGGTGCCACCACTACGGCTTGTGCCGATGCGCTCAAGGAAGTGGAGGGTGTGCGCATCAGTGTATTGACACTGGCGGTAGCGGCCTCATAAGTCAGAAACGATAACGGCCGCCTGCTACGATTGTTCCGGTATATCCTACTCCGAATTCTGTGAAGAAGGCAAACCGGCTTCCGTATTCGATGCCTAGAAAACTGAATTGATAAGCGAATCTTGTCTTGTGAAAGACTTCTCCTCCAAAACTGTTCCGAAGGAAATAGGCACCGAGCCCTGCTGAGGTATACAGAGAGAATTTGGGGCGGGTAAACCAGTGCCACCGGAAGGTGGGAAGAACATACAGATACCTTCGGTTGTCTTTGGTGTTTTCATCCAAAGCTTCGTAAAGGCTGCTGGCTGTCCCTTTGTTGCCGGTTATTCCTCCGGTTACTCCCAGGCTGATTTTGCGGTTGAATCTATAAATGTAGCTGATGCTCAGGGCACCGTAGTAGTTTGTCTTTTCGCGTGTATAAACTCCGAAACTCAGTACCGGAGCGAAGCATTCCTCGGCCATGCTGTTGGCATCGGTTATGGGCAGGAAGCCATAGCTGACGGAAAATTCATGGTGCCGGAACTTTTCTTGGGGCAGAACGGGTATGTCTTGTGCTTTGCAAAATGTACATACAGTCAATCCGATGATTAAAAAGAGTAGGGCTGTTCTCATCATAGTCGTATTTTTGAATTAAATTTCATGGTTCTGCAAATAAAGACAGAAGGTCGGGATAAATTCCCTATGAATATTCCAGAATGTTGTTTTTTCTCAAATGCGCTGCAAAAGTAATAGGATATTTTGAAATATGCAATATCTTTGCAAAAAAAATATCGAAGATGGATAAAATAATTGGGTTGGGCAATGCTTTGGTCGATGCGCTGGCAATCATTGAAGATGATAATATTTTGACGGAGATGCAGCTCCCGAAAGGAAGCATGACGCTGATTGATGAAGATAAGTTCTTGAAAATTAGTGAGTATTTCAGCCGGATGAAGACGCACCTGGCTAACGGAGGTTCTGCCGGAAACGCAATTCGGGCAATGGCATGCCTTGGTGCGGGTACGGGATTCATCGGAAAAGTAAGCAATGACTTTTACGGTAACTTTTTCCGGGATAGCCTGCTGGAACGTGGGACAGAGGCGAATTTATTGCTTTCCACTACCCTTCCGTCCGGTGTAGCCTCTACTTTCATTTCTCCTGATGGGGAACGTACTTTCGGCACTTATTTGGGGGCGGCTTCTACATTGAAGGCGGAAGATCTTTCGCTGGATATGTTCAAAGGATATGCTTACCTATTTATAGAGGGGTATCTGGTGCAAGACCATGATATGATTCTCCGTGCCATTGAGCTGGCTAAAGAGGCCGGCTTACAAGTATGTTTGGACATGGCGAGCTACAATATAGTAGAAGGAGACCTTGAATTTTTCTCTCTGTTGGTCAACAAATATGTGGATATTGTTCTTGCCAATGAGGAAGAGGCAAAGGCCTTTACGGGTAAGGAACCGGAGGAAGCATTGGACATCATTGCCAAAATGTGTAGCATAGCCATTGTAAAGGTGGGTGCCCGTGGTTCTCTGATTCGCAAAGGTACAGAGATGGTGCAGGTACAAGCGGCTCCGGTAGAGAAAGTGGTGGACACTACAGGAGCTGGCGACTATTTTGCGGCAGGTTTCTTGTATGGACTGACGTGTGGCTACTCGCTGGAGAAATGTGGCAAGATAGGCTCCCTTCTCTCCAAAGATGTGATACAAGTGGTGGGTACGGAGCTTCAGGCTGCACAATGGGAAAAAATCAAGGAAGAAATTTTATTAATTAATTAATGTGCTGATGTGCCAATGTGCTAATTGGCTGCGCAATATTTGTTTCGCTATTACGCTGCAGGTTATTAGCACATTGGCACATTGGCATATTAGCACATTATCATAATTATGAGAAGAATTTTAAAGATACGCTGGATGGTTACCTTGCTGATTGTAGCGGGAGCCGTTTGTTTTTGGGGGTTTAAGAGTGGTGATAGCCGCAGTTTCCAAATAGCAAAGAATCTGGATATATTCAATTCCATTGTGAAAGAGTTGGATATGTTTTACGTGGATACGATTGATCCGAACAAGACTATCCGTGAAGGCATTGATGCCATGCTCTACTCGCTGGATCCCTACACGGAGTATTATCCGGAAGATGACCAAAGCGAATTGGAGCAGATGCTGAAGAATTCCTATGGTGGTATAGGTTCTGTGATTACTTGGAATCCGAAATTGAAACGTTCCATGATATCTGAGCCATACGAGAATATGCCTGCTGCCGATGTAGGCCTGAAAGCCGGAGATATTTTGATGGAAATTGACGGAAAAGACCTTGCCGGAAAGAACAACCAGGAAGTCAGCGAGATGCTTCGCGGACAAGTGGGTACCAGCTTCAAGCTGAAAGTGCAACGTCCCGGTACAGAGAAACCGTTGGATTTCGACATTGTGCGCCGTTCCATCCAATTGCCGTTCATACCTTATTATACGGTGCTGGATAATAATATAGGTTATATCAATCTCAGCACCTTCTCGGGGAATCCTTCCAAGGAGTTCAAGCAGGCTTTTCTGGACTTGAAGAAGCGGGGGATGACTTCGTTGGTGATTGACTTGCGGAACAATGGGGGTGGCTTGCTGGATGAGTCTATAGAGATAGCCAACTTCTTTCTGCCTCGCGGAAAAACACTTGTGACGACAAAGGGTAAGATTAAGCAAGCCAGCAATACCTACAAGACATTGCGTGAACCGTTGGATCTGGAAATTCCTTTGGCTGTTCTGGTCAATGGCGGAACGGCTTCTTCGTCAGAAATCCTTGCGGGCTCTTTGCAGGACCTTGACCGTGCGGTCATTATCGGTAACCGTACTTTCGGTAAGGGATTGGTGCAGACCACCCGTCCGTTGCCGTACGGTGGTACCATGAAGCTGACGACTTCCAAATATTATATTCCCAGCGGCCGTTGTGTGCAGGCTATCGACTACAAGCACCGGAATGAGGACGGCAGTGTGGGACGTATTCCGGACAGCCTTACTACCATGTTCCATACGGCTGCCGGACGTGAAGTGCGGGATGGCGGAGGCGTGACTCCGGACATTGCGGTGAAGCAGGAGAAGCTGCCCAACATTCTGTTCTATCTTGTCAATGACAATCTTATTTTCAATTATGCCACGGACTATTGCCTGAAACATCCTACCATCCCTTCAGCAGAGAAGTTTGAAATTACAGATGCCGATTATGCGGACTTCAAGGCGATGGTGAAAAAGGCGGACTTCAAATACGACCAGCAGACAGAGAAGATGCTGAAGAACTTGAAGGAGATGGCCGAATTTGAGGGCTATCTGACTGATGCTTCGAAAGAGTTTGAAGCGCTGGAGAAAAAATTGTCGCATAATCTGGACCGTGACCTTGACCATTTCTCCAAGGACATCAAGAGCATGATTGCGGTAGAAATCATCAAACGTTATTATTTCCAGCGTGGAAGCATTATCCAGCAGTTGAAAGATGATGATGATTTGAAAGAGGCTGTAAAGATACTGATTGCTCCGGAAAAATACAAGGAAATGTTGAGTGCTCCGGCAGTGACGTTAATGTCTCTGCAACAAAGAAAGGAGACAGCCCCGGTTTTTCTGAGTACCGCTACGAGAGCAAATGAACATGTTTATGATGAAATAGTATAAGGACATTCTTAAGAGGATTCTTTTATTTGCTCCTTAATTTATACCGGATAGTCTCTGTATAAGCCTTTTATACACGGCTATTCGGTTAAGTTGTTTGTAGGGTATTAACTTGTTTTATATTTTTGCAGGTGATAATGAAAATATTGACAAGGTTATGAAACGATTGAATTCTCTGAAAGTATGGCTGTCTGTGGTATTGTTGCTTTGCTTCTCTCTTTCCGGACAAGCCCAGTTTCTGCGCACTTCCTACTTTATGGAAGGAAGTAGCCAGCGTATGCAGCTCAATCCGGCCTTGATGCCGGGACGCGGTTATCTGAATATTCCCGCGATAGGTTCGTTGAATGCTACCGTCAACTCCAGTTCCCTGGGGTATAGGGATATTATGGACATTATTGAGAACAGTGATGATAGCGACTATTTCATGAGCAATGACTTTATGAACCGACTGGATGCTATCAATAACTTGAATGTGAATTTGAGTACCGACATTCTGTCTGCCGGGTGGTATAAAGGAAAGAACTTCTGGTCAGTCAATGTGGGGTTGCGTAATGATATCGGTGCTGCCATACCGAAAACCATGTTCCAGTTTATGAATAACATGAGTAGCCTGGAGTTTGGTGACAATATTTCTGACTATTTGGGCATTAACGAAACCATTAATGGACAGAAGCTTGAGATAAATTCCTATGCAGAAGTCGGCGTTGGCTTTGCAAGGAATATAACAGACCGACTGGCTGTAGGCGGTAAGGTGAAGATGCTGCTGGGTATCGGTAACTTAAAGCTGAACATTAACCAGATTCATGTGGAAACTCCTTCTGTGGGCTCTTCAGGAGTGACGAGTAAAGCTTCCATTCAAGTGGATGCAACTTTGGAGAACTCGTCAAAGCTGTTAGAACTTCCCGAGAACGAGAATGGTGATTATATCAATGAAATCGATTTTGGCAGTTTCGGTTTTGCCGGATATGGTGGGGCTATTGATTTGGGAATATCTTACAAGTTACTGGATAAATTGACACTTTCTGCTTCAGTTCTTGATTTGGGCTTTATCAAATGGTCTAAATCGAATACCAGTATAGCGCGAGCCAATGCAGAGCAGACTTATGATCTTCTTGACCCGGCCTCGCAGCAGGAGTTCATAAATATTGTGAACAGCGGCGAGATTCTTAACTATGACATGTTGCAGCTCAAGACAGAGGAAGCTTCTGAGAAGAGCCGTACCCGTGGATTGACTTCTACAATGGTTCTTGGCGCTGAATATGCCTTGCTGAATGATTGGCTGGTAGTGGGTGCCTTGTATACCGGTCGTTTTGCCAAGCCGAAAACTTTGAATGAGCTGACTTTCTCTGCCTGCATCCGTCCGACGAATGCTTTCAATGTAGCTGCCAGCTATTCCGTACTTCAAGGAGCCGGTAAAACCTTCGGTCTGGCACTGAAACTGGGGCCTTTCTTTGCGGGAACAGACTATATGTTCTTTGGCAAGAATACGAAGAATGTCAATGCTTATTTGGGTGTTTCTATTCCTTTGGGAAAACAGAAAGCTGCTGAAATCTTATAAAGTGAGTTGTCAGTTGTCGTGGGTTATCTTTCTATAAAAGAGGATAATCTGCGATTTTGTTTTTACGAAAACGCAAAAAGCTTTATCTTTGCTGGTAAATACCTATAAACAGTACTCATGAGAATTGCAATAACGTTTCTCTTGTTTTTGGTTTTCAGTAGTTTGCTGCAAGCTTCACCCATACCTTTTTCTCCTATAGTGAGGAGCTATTCAGTGTCGGATTATAATGCTGGTATTCAGAATTGGGCCATTGCTCAGGACGAAAGAGGAGTGATGTATTTCGGTAATAACAGTGGGCTGTTGGAATTTGATGGAAGTGCTTGGCGGCTGTATGAATTACCGACAAAAGGAATTGTGCGTGCTATATATATCAGTGAAGATGGAAGAATTTATGTAGGCTCTTACGAAGAATTCGGTTATTTTGTCCGTACTCCTTATGACACTCTTCAATATCATTCATTGAAAAATAAGGTGAAAGATTTTGTGTTTCATAATGACGAAATCTGGGATATTGCTTGCGTTCAAGGAGAAATTGTATTTCAATCATTCGGTTCTCTCTTTTTTTATAATGGAAATTCGGTAGAAGGTATTCGAATGAAGAACCTTCCACTGAATTTGTTCCAGGTTGGAAATACTTTTTATTCTCAAAGAATAAACGGCGGACTTTATGTCTTTGCCGGTAGGGAAATGAAAGAACTTATTCCCAGAAAAGCATTTGGAGATAGTGATGTCCTGGCCGGGCTCCCTTATGATGATGCGGTTTTAATGTTTACCCGTAATCAGGGAGGTTTCCTGTATCGAGATGGGAGGGTAGAAAAATGGGAAACTGAATGTGATGATATATTCAGGAAGCATACCATTAATCGTGCGGTGATGACCAAAGACAGTTGCTACGTTGTTGGCACAATATCTGATGGCATATATGCGTTGGATAAAAAGGGAAAGCTGATTTGGAAGGTCAATACGGATAATAAACTACAGAACAATACTGTTTTGAGATTGTATTGTGATGATGACAACAATATATGGACAGCTTTGGATGAAGGTATTGCCTATATACACAACAATTCTTTAATCTATTATTATGAACCTCCATTTCGTAAAATAGGCATGGTATATGATGTCTTGGTAAGGGAAAATGAAGCTTATATTGCTTCTAATCAGGGACTTTATTGGCTTAAGGATGGAAAGACTGAATTAGTTCCGGGTTTGGAAGAACAAGCGTGGTTCGTCGATGAATGGGGAAAACAGATTTTCTGCGGGCACAACAAGGGGACTTTCTTTATATCAGGACTGAAATCAAAGCTGGTATCTGATGTAAAAGGAGGGATGTGTATGGAAAAGATTGAATTGAAGGAACAATCTTTTTTGTTGGAGGGAGCTTATGCGCTTCTGAATTTATATACGGAGACTGCTTCGGGAGAGTATTGCTTTACTCGGTCCTTACGTGGGTTCAGCCACATGATTCGTCATATAGAAGTGGACCATCAAGGGAATATTTGGGCGAAACATTTAAGGAATGGTTTGTATCGCTTTCGGATTGATTCGGATATGAAGCAGGTAAAGGATGTGCGGAAGTATGAGAGCTTGGGAGAAGTGAAAGGTGGGAGTTTTACTTTGTTCAAAATCAATGGTCGGGTAGTTTTTTCTAATGGGGAATATTTCTATACTTACGAAGATATGACTGATTCGATTGTTCCTTATGAAATAATGAATGAGCAATTGATGGAATTGAAAGGAATCAAGACTGTGAGTCATGCGAACGGAGATTACTATTGGTTTGTGGGCGACAGGACTGTGTTTTTGGTGAAGTGTGCGATAAATACTTTCAATATCGAACTTCGGATTCCATATTCTTTGTTTGACGGTCTGGCTGTGGAAGAACGAGGAAGCGTGGTTTATGACAAGAGAAATAATCATTCCTATCTTTGCTTGAATAATGCCATTGCCCGTATTGAAACAGATAGTTCCTCGTTATATAAATCTCAGACCAGGCGTTCTTTATGGATTTCAGAGATGCAGGTTACTGAGGAATTCAGTGATAAACGGAAGACATTGGTCGTGCAGTCGGGAGTCAAGGTCGAACATGAGTTTAATACAGTGAGTTTTACATTGTGCTATCCGGTTTATAACGATTATACTTATAAAGTAAGATACCGGTTGGAAGGGTATTCTGATCAGTGGATACCTGATGGACGCAATTTGCAGAAAAAGTATGCCCGTCTTCCTTATGGAAGTTATGTTTTTCGGGCGGAGATATATGATACTGGTAGAGTTTTGGCATCGGTGGAGTTTCCCTTTGAGATTTTGTCTCCGTGGTATTTGTCTTATTGGGCTGTGGGAAGCTACATTCTGATAGGGTTGTGCCTGCTGGCCTTGCTGCAATATATTGTTTATCGCTTTGTGAAGAAAAAGAAGGACCGTGTGATTGAGCAGCAGCGTGTAGTCCATCAGGCAGAGCTTGAACGGCAAGAGAAGAAGATTATTGAGTTGGAAAAGGAGCAGCTTGAGGCCGATTTGCGTTTTAAAAGTAAAGAATTGTCCAGCGTGGTAATGATGAATATCGCTCATCAGGAGTTTTTGACTTCATTGAAAGAGGAGATACAGAAGCAAAAGTTGTCCGGACAGCATAGTCGTAAGAATTTGGATAAACTTCTTGTTTTGGTCAACAATAATATAGTGTCTGATGAAGAGAACTGGATAATGTTTCAAGCTAATTTTGACCGTATACATGAAAATTTCTTCCGAAACCTGAAACTTCAATATACTGATTTGACTTCAGGAGATTTACGCTTTTGTGCATTGCTCCGCTTGAATATGCCGACAAAGGAGATAGCGAAGTTGCTCAACATTTCTACACGTGGGGTTGATGCTGCAAGATACCGGTTGCGCAAGAAATTCAATCTGCTTCCGGAAGAAAGTCTGACTGATTTCCTTATAAATTTTAAATAACTGTTTTACAGTGGAATATTAATGGGGGAAGTATTAATATTGTACTCCCTCTTTTGTTTTTTAGTGATGGGTGTACTTTTGTTGTAGTGCGGGATGTGGAGGTTGTCGTATGCTTTTCTTTTATTTGCAGCAAAATAATATTTCTATAAATTAAAAGCATGAAAGACATGAAGTATTTACTTTTCAAGTTACAATCATTTTTAGTCTTGTTGGTGTTTACTGCCGTTAGTGCGTATGCGCAGAAATCTCCGGTCGATATGAATCGTTTCATCGACGATTTAATGAAGAAGATGACCCTGGAAGAGAAAATAGGTCAGTTGAATCTGCCGGTTACCGGTGAGATTACGACCGGTCAGGCTAAAAGTAGTAATGTGGCCAAACGTATTCGTGCCGGTGAAGTGGGCGGGCTTTTCAATCTGAAAGGCGTGGAACGTATCCGCGATGTACAGAAGCAGGCGGTTGAAGAAAGTCGTTTGGGTATTCCTCTCTTATTTGGTATGGATGTTATTCATGGATATGAAACGGTGTTTCCCATCCCTTTGGGATTGTCGTGTACATGGGATATGAAGGCGATTGAAGAATCGGCACGTATTGCAGCCATTGAGTCCAGTGCCGACGGTATTTGCTGGACATTCAGTCCGATGGTGGATATTTGCCGTGATGCCCGTTGGGGGCGTGTGTCCGAGGGCAACGGTGAAGACCCGTTTCTGGGAGCAGCCATTGCGCAGGCCATGGTACGTGGTTATCAGGGAAAAGATATGAGCCGTAATGATGAGATTATGGCTTGTGTAAAGCATTTTGCCTTGTATGGTGCCGGTGAGGCAGGACGTGACTATAATACAGTAGATATGAGTCATCAGCGCATGTTCAATGAATACATGTTACCCTATCAAGCGGCGGTTGATGCCGGTGTGGGAAGTGCGATGGCCTCTTTCAATGAGGTCGATGGCATTCCCGCTACTGGAAACAAGTGGTTGATGACGGATGTATTGCGTAAGCAGTGGGGGTTTGGCGGTTTTGTAGTGACAGATTATACCGGAATTACAGAAATGACCGACCATGGCATGGGCGATACGCAGACTGTTGCCGCGTTGGCACTGAATGCAGGTGTGGATATGGATATGGTGAGCGATGCATTTGTAGGTACGCTCAAGAAGTCATTGACAGAAGGAAAAGTGACAGAAGAAGTAATTAATGCGGCTTGTCGCCGTATTCTGGAAGCTAAGTACAAGTTGGGCTTGTTCGATAATCCTTATAAATACTGTGATGTGAAGCGTGCCAAGAAGCAAATCTTTACCAAAGAGCATCGTGCCGTTGCGCGTAAGATTGCTTCGGAGAGTTTGGTGTTGCTGAAGAACGAGGGTAATGTGCTTCCGCTGGCCAAAAAAGGCACTATTGCTGTGGTAGGTCCGTTGGCAGACAGCCGCAGTAATATGCCGGGTACTTGGAGTGTGGCTGCTGTATTGAAGAATGCAACTTCTTTGGCTGAAGGTTTGAAGGCGGTAGCAGGCGATAAAGCCGAAATATTGACTGCGAAAGGCTGTAATTTGATGAGTGATGCCGAATATGAGAAACGTGCCACTATGTTCGGACGTTCTTTACACCGTGACAATCGTTCGGACAAGGAGTTGCTGGACGAGGCTCTTGCTGTGGCTGCCAAATCGGATGTTATTGTGGCTGCGCTCGGTGAGTCTTCGGAAATGAGTGGAGAGAGCAGTTGCCGCACGAATCTTGAAATGACCGACACCCAACGCATGCTGTTACAAGAATTATTGAAAACAGGAAAACCAGTGGTACTGGTGCTGTTTACCGGTCGTCCGCTGGTACTGAACTGGGAGCAGGCAAACGTGCCGGCCATTCTGAATGTATGGTTTGCAGGCAGTGAGGCAGGTTTTGCCATCGGTGATGTACTGTTTGGTGATGTGAATCCGAGTGGGAAGCTGACTACGACTTTCCCGAAGAACGTGGGACAGATTCCTTTGTTCTACAACCACAAGAACACGGGACGCCCTCTTGCCGACGGTGCATGGTTCCAGAAATTCCGCAGCAACTATATAGACATAGACAATGAACCGCTTTATCCTTTTGGTTTCGGCTTGAGCTATACCACATTCTCTTATAGCGACGTGGCTTTGGACAAGACTAGCATGACGGATAAGGGCGAACTGACTGCTACCGTGACTGTGACCAATACCGGCAAGAGAGACGGTGCGGAAGTGGTTCAACTTTATATTCGTGACCTTGTGGGAAGTGTAACCCGTCCGGTGAAAGAGTTGAAAGGCTTTGAGAAGATTTTTCTGAAAGCCGGCGAATCTAAAAAAGTATCTTTCAAGATTACTCCCGAATTGCTGAAGTTCTACAACTACAATCTTGATTTTGTATGCGAGTCCGGTGATTTTGAGGTGATGATTGGCAGAAATAGCCAGGACGTAAAGAAAGCAGCGTTCAAGTTACTCTAACTGATTCTCAAGACGGCAATATGCAGCATTCAAGCCACTGCGTTGAGATGGCATTGTTGCTGCATATTGTCTACATCTTCACTGCAAACGTTTTGCAGTTTTTACTTGATATATAATCTATCGTATAATGGCAATCGGTTATGGAAATCTTATGGTCGGCTTTGAGGCAGTGAAAGGTATGACGTTCTTGAATATGGGATAAAAAACTTCAGAATAGGATAAAAGCCCCCTTTGCTTTTCTATCTTCTTGCTCTATTATATGAATAGTACCTAAATATTTATTATACTTTTATATTCCTTATAATCTGTTGTTTATGTTATGCAGTAGTAGCAATGATGTACCCCTCCGGTGAACTGTGGTACTCTTGTGGTAGCTTGTTTTTTGACATATATCAACTTCTCCGGTATGTTTGCAAAAGAATTTTAAATCAATACAAAATGAAGAAAAATCTACTAATTACATGTGTGATGTTATTGTTTGCCATTACTTCGATGGCACAGAACAAAATTACGATTTCGGGTGTCGTTACGGACAAGACAGGCGAAACTGTTATCGGCGCTTCTGTTCGTGTAAAAGGGCAGGAGAGTAAAGGTAGTATTACTGATATAAATGGTAAATATCAGATTGTTGATGTGGCATCTAATGCTACCTTGATTTTTAGTTATATAGGTATGCGTGAGCAGGAGATTGCCGTAAATGGGCGTTCAACTATCAATGTGAAGATGGAAGAGGACAGCCAGCTCATTGATGAGGTGGTTGTAGTTGGTTATGGTAGTGCCAAGAAACGCGACTTGACCGGTTCTATCGTTACTGTGAAAGCGGATGAGATTGCCTCTAAGCCTTCTACCAATCCACTGGCATCCATACAGGGTAAGGTTGCCGGTGTACAGGTAGTGAATACGGGCCGTGCAGGACAAGACCCTGAAATCCGTGTTCGCGGTACGAACTCCATTAACGGTTTCAAACCCCTTTATGTGGTAGATGGACTGTTCACGGACAATATCAATTATCTGAACACTGCGGATATTGAATCTATGGAAATCTTGAAAGACCCTTCTTCTTTGGCTATTTTCGGTGTGCGTGGTGCCAATGGTGTAATCATCATTACCACTAAAAGGGCAAAAATAGGGAAGACGATGGTCAACATCAACTCCTCAGTGGGTTGGAAGGTTATTTATGACCGTGTAGGTGTGACGAATGCCGAAGAGTTTAAGATGCTGTACAACGAGCAGTTGATATCTCAAGGAAGCGACCCTTATGATTATACTCAATGGACTGGTAACACAGATTGGCAGGATGAGATATTCCAGACAGGTTTTCTGACCAATAACAATGTGAGCATTACAGGTGCAACGGATAAGAGCAAGTTTTATTTGGGTTTGGGTTACGTCATGGAAGAAGGTTCCATTAAAACGGAAAAGCTCAATAAGTTTACCGTAAACTTGAACAGTGAATATAGTGTAACCGATTTCCTGCGTTTTGGTTTCCAACTTAATGGAGTTCGTGCTAAGTATCCTGATGCAAAGGGTGTGGATGGTGCTTTGAAGGCTGCTCCTATTGCTCCTACTCATGACCTTGAATCGGGACTGATACATACGCTGCCCGACTTCCAGCGTGCACAAGTGTGGAATCCTCTTATTGAAACAGAGTTGCGCGGTGCTCACAACAAGTCTGAAAACTATCGCGTGGCAGGTAATGTGTTCGGAGAGATAGATATTCTAAAGAACCTTACGTTCAAAGCGACTTTCTCTATGGACTATGCTTCTAGCCAGGGACGTTCATATTCTCCGCTGATTTATGTTTATAATCCCGATGTGGAGGGGGGGGAAGAACGGTTGACTGAAAGAGAAAGTGTGAACCAAAGCAAGTCTACCTCTCTTGCTGCACAGTCTGACTATGTGTTGACTTATCTCGGACAGTTTGGTAATCATGGATTGACATTGACTGCCGGTCTTACCACCAATTACAATGAGTCTTCCAGTTTGAGTGGTGGACGCAGCCAGCTTGCGGGCTACGGCATTTTGGTGGGCGACGACCCGGACAGATGGTGGCTCTCTACCATCGACGATGTATCTACGGCAACTAATGGCGGTTCTCAGAGTGACAGATTTACCATGTCTTATTTGTTCAGAGCATTGTATAACTACAAGAATCGTTATTTACTTAATGCTTCTTTCCGTAGGGACGGTTCATCTGTTTTCTATAAGACAGGTAATACTTGGGACAACTTTTACTCTTTCGGTGCCGGTTGGGTAATGACCGAAGAGAAGTTTATGCAGAACCAAAATGTAATTAACTTCTTGAAGTTGAAAGGCTCTTGGGGTGTGTTGGGCAGCCAGAATACCGGTTCCAGTTATCCGGCATACGCCACCATTGTTAGTTCGGGTTCAGCTGTGTTCGGTGACAATATCATTGCGGGTAAAGGCCCCAACAAACTGATTTCACCTACTTTGGGATGGGAACGTAATTATTCATGGGAAGTAGGTTTTGACATGCATATGTTCAATGATCGTTTGCAGCTTTCTCCGGTTTATTATAACAAAACAACAAAAGATATGTTGACTTCCATTCCGGGTATTGCAGGTACTGTTCCCGGATTACAGAATGTGGGTGAGATTCGCAATCGCGGTTTTGAACTTAGTGCTTCTTGGAACGACAAGATTGGGGAAGATTGGAGATATGGATTAGGTGCTAATTTGAGCACTATTGATAACAAGGTGCTTTCACTGGTAAACAAAGACTATAATATTATCAGTGGTCCCTCACGTGTTTCCGAAGGTTATCCGATTGGCTATTTCTATGGTTACAAGGTTGAGGGTGTATATCAGAACGAAGACGACATCCGTTTCTCTCCGATTAACTCGGTTGGTTCGGTAACACCGGGTGATTTGAAATTTGCTGATGTTGACGGTAATGGCAAAATTACTGATAATGACCGTACAATGATAGGTAATCCAACTCCTGATTTTACTTACGGTTTTAATGTTAATTTGGGATGGAAGAATCTGGACCTGACTGTTGACATGATGGGTGTTTATGGAAATGAAATTTACCGTAATTGGGGAAGCAGTAGCTATGCACAACTGAATTATCGCACAGAGCAATTGAATCGTTGGCATGGAGAGGGCACTTCCAATTGGGAGCCCTTGCTCGACCCTTCACACAAAATAAATCAGGAGGCTTCCACGTATTTCATCGAAGATGGCAGTTTCTTCAGAATCCGTAATATCGAATTGGGATATAACTTTGACAAACGACTGTTGAATCGTATCAAGGTACAGTCACTGCGTCTTTATACCAATGTGCAGAATCCCAAGACCTGGAGCCGTAACGGCGGATATACGCCGGAAGTGGGCGGAAGTGCTATTTCGTTTGGTATTGATGGTGGAGGCTATCCTATGCCTACAGTTTATACGATTGGTTTTAATTTGACTTTCTAAAATTATATAAAGGCAGACTATGAAGAAGATATTTTATTATATAGCATTTTTAGCAGTAAGCTTTGCACTAACTTCGTGTGAGGATATGTTTGATAGAAAACCGCTTGGACAGCAGACAGAGGATGATTTGACTGGTGGTACTTATGAAACGCAGGTGTTTAATATGTATGCCAAGTTGCGCGGTTTTCATTTGACAAGCGGCAATACTGCATTGGCAATCCACGGTATGCGTTCTGAGGACGCAGAGAAAGGAAGCACATTGTCCGATGGAGCAGCCACTGGCAAGATGTTCGATGACTTTGAATATTTGGCAAGTAATGGGATGATTAAGAGCTACTGGAATGAAAACTATTCATTGATACATAAGGTAAATGATTTGCTTGATGAAATGAGCCAAAACCCGTCATTGACAGAAGGTGACCTCGTCAATAAGGGGGAAGCTTTGTTTGTACGTGCTTTCTGTTATTTTAACCTTGTACGCGCTTTTGGTGAAGTGCCTTTGATTGACTTTAAAGTTTATGATGCAGCTGAGGCAAATGTTCCAAAGTCTTCTGTGGCAAAGATATATGAATTAATAGATTCTGACCTTACGGAAGCCGAAAACAGTCTGCCCAGAACGTGGGAGCAACTTTATGTAGGTCGTCTCACTTGGGGAGCTGCTCGTTCTCTTCATGCACGCACATACATGATGCGTAATGACTGGGGGAATATGAAGGCTGCCGCTGAAGAAGTGATTAACTCCGGTTTATATAATCTGAAAACACCTTATGAAGACATATTCCGGGAAAAAGGTGAAAACTGTAGTGAATCTGTTTTTGAATTGCAATGTACGGCAACAGAATCACAACCAGGTTCTAATGATATAGGAAGCCAGTTTGCTTCCGTTCAGGGTGTACGTGGCGCAGGCGAGTGGAATCTCGGTTGGGGGCAACACACCGCTACTCAAGAATTGGCAGATGCTTTTGAAGAAGGTGATCCGAGAAAAGACGAAACCCTGCTTTATTTTATACGCAACGGCAAGGACGATCCGGAGTCCATACCTGCTAACAAGCCTTATGGCGAGAAACCAGTTTCGAATGCCGATGTTATAGCTAAATACTTTAACAAAAAAGTATATACAGATCCGGCAATGCGTTTGAAATTCACAAAAGGAGGTTATTGGGTGAATATTCGTTTGATACGTTATGCTGATGTGGTATTAATGGCTTCCGAAGCTGCTTGTGAATTGGGTGATTTATCTTCTGCCCGTAACTATTTGGAGATGGTGCGCGCTCGTGCTCGTGGCAATAATATCGGAATCCTACCGGAAGTGACGACCAACAATCAGAATGAACTGCGTGAGGCCATTCGTCATGAAAGACGTGTTGAGTTAGGTATGGAGTTCGACCGTTTCTACGACTTGGTTCGTTGGGGTATTGCTAAAGAGGTACTTCATGCTGCAGGCAAGACCGGTTATCAAGACAGACATGCTTTGTTGCCCATCCCGCAAGACGAAATTGACAAGTCGAATGGTGTATTGGTTCAAAATCCCAATTATTAATCTATAAATGTACTAACTACTTATGAAAAAATATATAGTATCTGTGGCTTCTTGCCTGTTTGCATTGTGTATGCAGTCTTGTTTTCAGGATATGGATCATCCTGCTTTCGACTACCCTGAGAGTACCGGTGAAGTACCTACTACTCCTTTGAAGATGTATCTTCCTTTTGATGAAGAGGACATTCGGGATAAAGGTGAATGGGGATTTTTGGTAGCAGATAACGGGAATGCCAAGTTTGTGGAAGACGGAATCGCTGGCATGGCCTATCAAGGTGCTGAAAATGCTTACATTTTGGCCAAGACTCCTTCTATTTTGGAAAATAACATACCCACTATCGGTGATTTGACTGTAGCTTTTTGGATGAGAACCACTAAGAATACTTCTGCGCAAGGTTTGTTCTCTATCCCTAACTCTATTAAATTCTGGGGCAACTTCGACATCTTCTTGGAGAATAATAATAGCGAGACTCAGGCATTTTTCAAGGTTCATATCTTCAATCAGACAGCAAAAGAGAATGATGAAAGATGGGTTGAGGCAAAAATAGATGATATTTTTGGTAGCGAATGGGTGCATCTGGCTTTTGTGTATGATGGCAATACTTCTACCATTACTGTTTATCGTAATGGTGAGGGGGTCTTTACCAAAGAATTGCCTGATTGTGGGAAATTGAAGTTTAATAATGTAGGCGCTTCTTTGGCTGTTGGTGCATTTCAGTTCAGCACTACTCCGAGTCTTACTTCGGGTGCAGGAGCACAAACCTGGGCAAAGAACTTTCCCGGTCAGCTTGATCAGTTCCGCTTATATGACAAGGTGTTGACGGCAACCGAAATTCAGAGTATTTACTCTGGAAAAGAATGAAGCTACACTTTAATCTGATGCTAAGATGAAAGTATTATATTTCATAGTATGTCTTTTGTTGGTTGCGTGCGGTGGTGATAATCAACCTGAGGTGAATCAGCCTTTCGAGTTGAAGAATATCATTGTGGGTGACCAACAAAACCAACAGACATTTGAGAATGTTGCTCCCAATGTAGCCATTGTTTTGGAGTTCTCGGATGCTGTAGATGAGGCTTCAGCCCGTAACAATATTGCTTTGAAACATGAGGAGCTTCCTATAAGCTGCGATTATGAGTTCCTGCAAGAGAAAAAAGTATCGGTGACTCCTAAGGAGGGGTTTAAAATCTTGTCATCGTATAAATTGATTGTCAATCCGGGGGTGAAGTCCACCTCCGGGGTACTGCTTTCCAATGGCAAGGTTTGTATGATTAAGACAGGAATGGATGATACTGATAAGTTTGAGCGTATTCCTGATGAGGACTTGTTGACATTGGTACAGAAGCAGACCTTCAAGTACTTCTGGGACTTTGGGCATGAATATTCCGGAATGGCGCGCGAACGTACTACTTCGGGCGATGTCGTTACTACCGGTGGTACTGGCTTTGGCGTGATGGCCATGCTGGTAGCTGCTGAACGGGGTTTTATTACCCGTCAGCAAGCTGTTGAACGGGTGCAGAAGATAGTTACTTTTCTTGATAAGGAATGTACGGCTTATCATGGTGCTTATGCACATTGGATAAATGGCGCAACGGGAGCAACCAAACCTTTCAGTGAGAAAGACAACGGTGCCGATTTGGTTGAAACCTCCTTGTTATTTCAAGGTTTGCTTGCCGCTCGAGCCTATTTCAAGGAAAATATGGAAGTAGAAAGCAGGTTGCGTGCCGACATAACCCGTCTTTGGGAAGCTATTGACTGGACTTGGTTCCAGAAAAATGGTGAAGATGTACTATATTGGCATTGGAGTCCCGATTACGGTTTTGAGAAGAACCTGGCAATAAGAGGATGGAATGAATGTCTGATTACTTATATACTTGCTGCTTCGTCTCCAACACATGCTATCAATAAAGTTGTATATGAAGCGGGCTGGGCTAAAAATGGAGGAATCAGGAATGGAAAATCTTATTATGGCATCACTCTTCCTTTAGGTTCGGATAAAGGGGGACCGCTGTTCTTATCTCAATATTCTTTTCTGGGCATTAACCCGCAAGGACTGGAAGACCAATATGCCGATTACTGGATGCAAAATCGTAATCATACATTGATTAATTACAATTATTGTAAGGAAAATCCTAAAGGATATACGGGTTATAGCGCTTCTTGTTGGGGATTGACGGCAAGTGACGGCGATACGGGATATTCAGCTCATTCACCTACTAATGATAAAGGGGTCATTGCTCCAACAGCCGCTTTGTCTGCATTTCCTTATACTCCGGAGGAGTCAATGGAAGCGCTGCATTTTTTCTATTATAAGATGGGAGACAAACTTTGGAAGGATTATGGTTTTATAGATGCCTTTAATTTGACGGCAGATTGGTACGATACTCAGTACATAGCCATTGACCAAGGGCCGATAATCTGTATGATAGAGAATTATAGAACAGGTCTCCTTTGGAATTTATTTATGTCTATACCGGAAATCCAACAAGGACTGAAGAAGCTTGGCTTTCAGAGTCCGTGCTTAAACTAAAAGAATGATTATGATGAGAATATTGCTATATTTGATACTTTTGCTATATCCTTTTAATTTGATTTCGGGACAGAAAACGCAGAAGCAGCTTTCTGACGACGAACTTATGACCCTCGTCCAGAAGCAAACTTTCCGTTATTTTTGGGATTTTGCCCATCCTGAATCCGGATTGGCGCATGAACGGAGTAACGGTGGTGCCGAGACAGCTACCATTGGTGGGTCGGGATTCGGAGTGATGGCTATCATTGTCGGCATAGAACGTGGGTTTATCACCCGTGAACAAGGTGCTGAACGTATACTGAAGATTGTTCGTTTCTTGAGCGACAAGAATACCGACAGTTATCACGGCATGTGGGCACATTGGATGAACGGTAAAACCGGTAAGACCATTCCTTTCAGCCGTAAAGACGATGGAGCGGATATTGTAGAATCCGCTTTCATGTTCGAAGGCTTGTTGGCTGCCCATCAGTATTTTATAAAGGATAATCCGACGGAAAACCGTATCAGGGGAATGATTAATAATCTGTGGCGCCAAGCAGAGTGGAATTTTTTCACTCAGGGGCAGGATGTGATGTACTGGCATTGGTCACCCAATAACGGATGGGCGATGAATCACCAGATTAAAGGTCATAATGAGTGCCACATTGTGTATATCTTGGGTGCGTCTTCTCCTACTTATCCGATTGCTGGGAGCGTTTATCATAAAGGCTGGGCCAGTGCGAATACTTTTCTGAACGGTCGGGAGTATTATGGCATCAGGCTTCCTCTCGGGGACAATAACGGCAAGGGCGGTCCTTTGTTCTTTACTCATTACTCCTATATGGGGCTTGATCCGCATGGTTTGAAGGACCGCTATGCCAATTACGAGGAACAAATGAAGGCTCATACCTTGATTAACCGTGCCTATTGTATTGACAATCCGAAGGGATATAAGGGTTACGGTGAGAAATGCTGGGGATTGACAGCTAGTGACGGTGATAAAGGCTATTCTGCCCATAGTCCCGGAAATGATCGCGGCGTGATTACGCCTACTGCGGCCCTTTCATCCATCCCTTATGCACCGGAATATTCTTTGGAGGCCATGCGCTATTTCTATGAAGAACTGGGTGACCGTCTTTGGGGTGAATATGGTTTCAAGGATGCATTTAATCTGACTGAGGATTGGTTTGCGCCTTCGTATCTTGCCATTGACCAGGGACCGATTATCGTGATGATAGAGAACTATCGCACCGGTTTGATTTGGAAGCTTTTCATGAGTCATCCCGATGTACAGAAGGGATTGAAGAGATTAGGCTTTACGTCTCCTTATTTGAATAAGGCTGATTAGGTTTGGCTGGATTTGATTTTGGTGAATTTTATATAGATTAAAAAGGATTATAACCATGAAAAACGTGCTTTTCAATAGTGTATTGGTTGCTTTCGTATTGCTTGTCGCCTCGTGCGGCAAGCAACCGGAAGCTAAGGTGGAGGTGATGTCGTTTAATATCCGTCTGGATCATGTAGCGGACAGTATGAATAACTGGAAATACCGTAAGGATAATGCAGCACAGATGATTGCTTATTATGCTCCGGACATTGTGGGCATGCAGGAGGTGGTAAAGAATCAACTCGATGACCTGAAGGAGCGCCTTCCTCAATATACTGCCCTTGGCGTAGGTCGTGCAGATGGAAAAGAGAAAGGCGAATATTGCTCCCTTTTTTATAAGACAGATCGTTTTGAGCTTTTGAAGAACGGAGATTTCGGACTGAGCGAGACTCCCGATTCCATCGGAAAGAAAGGTTGGGATGCGGCATGCGAACGTATCGTGACTTGGGCTGTGTTGAAAGACAAGGTGAGTGGCAGGAAAATAGCTGCTTTCAACACCCACTTTGACCATGTAGGTGAGGTGGCACGTCGAGAAAGCGCTAAGTTAATACTCGAGAAGATAAAGCAAATAGCGGGAGAGCTTCCGGTAGTTATCACTGGAGACTTTAATGGAACGGTAGACTCCGAGCCGGTTACTATATTGACGGAAGGTGGAATGAGGAACGCTTGTTCCACGGCAAAGGTCGTTTACGGACCGACATGGAGCTTTCATGACTTCGGACGTATTCCGGTGGAGAAGCGCAGGCTGATAGATTTTATATTCGTAAATGCTTCTGTAGAGGTGGAGCGTTACCGCACAGTTGGCGATAAGCCGGACAATGGCTATCTTTCCGACCATGCTCCCGTATTGGTTACTTTGAAACTGTAAAGAGGCACTCGTCTAATTCTATTCTGCATTATTTACAAATCATAAGGGCTCAAGAAACACTTGTATACTGAACCTAATTCAGTCGTATAGTGAATGCCATTCAGTCGTATACTGAATAGGGTTCAGTTGTATATTGAATGCACTGCATTCTAACTGTGCTGATAATCAATAAATTATAAAACGGTGTTACGCCTTTGATAAATTACAACAAATAATGAATACATGAAAAATAAACTATCCTGGGGAATTGCCTTGTTGCCCTTTGTTCCTTCGGTTTGGATGCAAGGACAAGAACAGAAACAAGGAATAGGAAACAGGCGTCCTAACATTATTTTTATCATGAGTGATGACCATGCCCGACAAGCAATGAGTATATATGGACATCCCATAGGTAAAATAGCTCCTACTCCCCATATTGACCGTATTGGGCATGAAGGGGCGGTATTTCAGAATAATTACTGTTGCAATTCCATTTCCGGTCCCAGTCGTGCAGCCATACTGACTGGTAAGCATAGTCATAAGAATGGTTTTATGAGGAATGGAAATAAAGGATTTGACGGTTCGCAGCAGACACTGCCGAAGATATTGCAAGCAAACGGTTATGAAACAGCCATTATCGGCAAGTGGCATCTTGTTTCAAAGCCTACCGGGTTTGACCATTGGATGATTTTGAATGATCAGGGAGATTATTATAATCCGTATTTTATTACCGAGGGAGATACCACTCGGCATAAAGGATATGTAACTGACCTCATCACTCAATATTGTGAAGACTGGATGAGTGGGCGCGAGGATAAGAATAAACCTTTTTTCCTGATGATGCATCACAAAGCCATTCACCGTAATTGGGTGCCTGCCGAACGGCATTATCATTTGTACGAACACACGCAGTTCCCTTTACCCGACAATTATTATGATGCATACGAAGGACGTTATGCGGCACAAATGCAGAAGATGAATATATACCGTGATATGTACGAAGGTCACGACTTGAAGATGGTTGCGGGTATGAATAGCGACAGTCTGCTATTCGACCCGTGGCCTCATGCTTTTCTTGGTACGATGGAGCCGGATGAGCGCCGCCGTTTTATGGATGCCTATCGTGAACGGAACAATGAATTTTATTCGAAACAGCGTACTTTCAAAGAGGTGGTAGAATGGAAATATCAGCGTTATTTGCAGGATTATATGGCTTGTGTGGCAAGCGTGGACGAGAGTGTAGGAGAAATATTGGATTATTTGAAGCGTACCGGATTGGATAAAAATACGATTGTCGTTTATACTACAGACCAGGGGTTCTATCTGGGCGAGCACGGTTGGTTTGATAAACGTTTTATGTACGAGGAGTCTTTCGGTATGCCGATGGTAATGAGCTGGCCGGGACATATTAAGCCTGGAACGCAGGTAACAGGATTAACTCAAAATATTGATTTCGCTCCCACTTTTCTCGATATGTGTGGAATTGAGATTCCTGAAGACATGCAGGGAGTGTCATTTCGTCGGTTGGTAGAGGGAGAAAATACTCCACGAAACTGGAGGAAGTCACTTTACTATCACTATTATGAATTCCCCGGTTTTCATAGTGTCCGTGCACATTACGGTGTCAAGATGGAGCGCTATAAATTGATGCATTTTTATGTGGATGACAAGTGGGAACTTTATGATTTGAAGGAGGACCCGGCAGAAATGCATAATTTGTATGGTGAAAAAGGGATGGAGAAGGTTGCTGCAGAATTGAAAGCGGAACTTGCCCGCCTGCAGGAAGAATATGATGTTCCTGAATCTCTGTGTAAATAATGGTGCATATTTCGTGATGTATAAATGAATATTTAGAAATATAAATGTGGATAATATGATGAAAAGATTAAGTGGTCTGGTGCTGCTGTTGTGTTTGGCGAATTTCCTTTCTGCACAGGACATGCGTATGGATACTTATTGTAATCCTTTGAATATCGATTACACGTATATGATTTATAATTCGGATAAGAGTATCTCCTACCGTTCTGGTGCCGATCCTGCTGTGGTGGAGTTTCGGGGTGAATATTATATGTTTGTTACCCGTTCACACGGTTATTGGCGTTCCAGGGATTTGCTGAACTGGGAGTTTGTACGTCCGGGCAGGAACTGGTATCCGCAAGGGTGTAATGCTCCGGCGGCACATAATTACAAAGATTCGGTACTTTATGTGACCGGTGATCCTTCCGGTTCCATGAGTATCCTTTATACGGATAATCCGGCTTCAGGAAACTGGGAAGCTGTTCCGGCAATTTTGCATAATCTGCAAGATCCCGATTTGTTTATTGACGATGACGGTAAAGCGTATATGTTCTGGGGTTCTTCCAATGTGTATCCTATCAGGGGAATGGAACTGGACAAGAACCGGCGTTTCATCAAGAAGGGAGAAACGAAAGAACTCTTCAATTTGGATATGCCTAAACATGGCTGGGAACGTTTCGGTGAAAACCATACGGATACTGTATTGGGCGGATATATTGAGGGGCCTTGGCTGACGAAGCATAATGGGAAATACTATATGCAATACGGTGCTCCGGGAACGGAATTCAATGTCTATGCCGATGGTGTTTATGTGGCCGATTATCCGATAGGGCCTTATACTTACCAAAAGCATAATCCGGTGTCCTACAAGCCGGGTGGTTATATGAACGGTGCCGGACATGGAAGTACCGTGCTTGGTCCTGGGGGGCAGTATTGGCATTTTGCTTCGATGTCACTCTCTATCAATGTGAATTGGGAACGTCGCCTTTGTATGTTTCCGGCAGGGTTTGATAAAGATGGCATTATGTATGTAGATACCCGTTTCGGAGACTATCCCCGTTATGCACCTGCCGTACCGGGCAAGGCTGGACAGTTCCGTGGCTGGATGTTGCTCTCGTATGGCAAGCCGGTGACGGCTTTTACTACAAAAGACGAATTTAAGGCAGATGCCCTAACGGATGAACTGACTAAAACTTTTTGGCTTGCCGAGGCTAATGACGAACGGCAGTGGGTGATGATTGATTTAGAGAAACCTGCTGATGTGTATGCTGTTCAGATAAACTATCACGATTATCAAAGTAATATGTACGGTCGCTACGAAGGACTCCATCACCGTTATCTCATCGAAGGTTCTCTTGATGGTGAGAATTGGGATATATTGGTGGACCGTAAGGAAAGTTATAGGGATACTCCGAATGATTATGTTGAACTGGCATTACCCAAGTCTGCCCGTTATATCCGTTATAAAAATATAGATATACCGACACCGAATCTGGCTATATCTGAACTTCGCGTCTTTGGATTGGGTACGGGGAAGGCACCGCAACAACCCAAAAAGTTGGTACTTGACCGCCAAGCAGACCGTCGTGACATCTCCATCCGTTGGGAGGCTGTGAAAGGTGCACAAGGTTACAACATACTTTGGGGCATTGCACCGGACAAACTTTACAGCTCTTGGATGGTCTATGATAAGACTGATTTATTGATGAAAACCCTTACTGCTGATCAGGATTATTATTTTTGTGTGGAGGCTTTCAATGAAAATGGTGTATCTTTACGTTCGGAAGTTAAACATGTAAAATAAATAATAAGATGAAACGTATAATCGGCATCCTTTGTGGATTATTCTTTTTCTTGTTTTCGTTTGCACAAGAAACCTTTCAAAAGGAAACTTATATCTCTTCCCGTGGAGATACATTGTTGTATCGTTTGTTGCGTCCAGAGGTGATGAAACCTGATGAAAAGTATCCTTTGGTGCTTTTCCTGCATGGTGCCGGAGAGCGTGGCAATGATAATGAGAAACAATTGGTTCATGGTGGGCAGATGTGGCTTAATCCTGTAAACCGCGAAAAGTATCCGGCGTTTATTTTGGCTCCGCAGTGTCCTGAAACCGGATATTGGGCATATACGGAGCGCCCTTCATCTTTTGCTCCGGCAGATATGCCGTTGGAAGTGCCTGTTTCTCCTATTTTCCGTACGTTGAAAGAGTTGTTGGATTTCTATCTGGCCATGCCGCAGATAGACAAAGACCGTATCTATGTTATGGGACTTTCTATGGGAGGAATGGGTACATTTGACATGGCTGTCCGCTATCCGGAGATTTTTGCGGCAGCAATACCTATTTGTGGAACAGTGAATCCGGCACGGTTGAAGGCTGGCAAATCGGTCAAGTTCCGTATTTTTCATGGAGATGCGGATAATGTAGTAACTCCTGAAGGATCGCGTGCAGCATATCGGGCCTTGAAAGCTATTGGTGCCGATGTGGAATATATTGAATTTCCTGGTTGTAATCATGGTAGTTGGAATCCGGCTTTCAACTATCCTGATTTTATGGAGTGGCTGTTTAATCAGAAGAAAAAATGATGAGAATATTGTCTGTTATCGGAGCGCTCTTTTTAGGGGGCGCTTTTTTAACTTCTTGCACCACTTCCGGTCGGGTAAGTACTTTTGTGGTATTGCCGGATACGCAGACTTATCTGGAGCAATGTCCGGAGGTCTTCGATTCGCAAGTGGACTGGTTGGTTGCCAACCGTAAGAAAATAGATGCCGTGTTCCAAGTGGGAGATTTGACACAAGATAATTCTCCGGTGGAATGGGCATATATGCAGAAAGCTTTTCATCGTGTCAGCCAAGCAGGAATACCTTATTCTGTCGTATGGGGAAATCACGATATTGGCAGTAAACCCGGTAAGTTTTCGGACATACATAACACTGCAATGGCCAACAAGTATTTTCCTCTTTCCGGCTATAAGCGGAAGAGCTATTGGGGAGGTAGTGCAGATGGAAAGACATTGGATAACTATTTCATAAATTTCAGGTCGGGCGATACCGATTGGCTGGTCTTGAATCTGGAATTCGGGCCTTCTGATGAGGCTCTGCAATGGGCCGATTCCATAGTGGGTATTCATCCGGATAAGCTTGTCATATTGAATACACACGCCTATTTGTATTGTGACAGTACGTTGCATGACGGGAAAGACTGGTGGCGCCCTCAAGGATATGGCATCGGCAAAGAGTCTGGGCGCACAGTGAACGATGGTGCTGGAATCTGGGAGAAATTGCTTCTCAAACATCGCAATGTGATAGCTGTCTTTTGTGGGCATGTCTTGAAAAGCGGAGTCGGCACGCTGGTCTCTATAGGGAAAGAGGGAAATAAAGTGTATCAGATGCTGGCAAACTATCAGCGTGGTGTGGAAGGTAGTAGATTGGGAGGTGAAGGCTACTTACGTATTGTAACTTTTAACCGGAAGACAAGGGAGATAGATGTGAAAACCTATTCTACTTGGAATAAAGCCTACCACCCCTCCGAACATCATAACTTTAAGTTCAAAGAGGTGGACTTTGATAAATATCTACGCTGAAATTTTTCAGAAAATAGATTCCTGTGTCTGTGTGGTCAGCAGTTCCAAAGCCTTGATGCCCATAACGGAATTCCCTTTCTGGTTCAGTCTTGGGCTCCATACTGCGACTGAATAACGCAGTGGATAAACTGCAGCTATGCCGCCTCCTACACCACTTTTTCCAGGAAGGCCTACTAGATAAGAGAACTCTCCGGCTTCGTCATAAAAACCACATGTTTGCATGATGGCATTGATCCTTTTTACCTGAGAGGAGGTCAGAGTGATGTTTTCGAACGCAAAGGCTTGTTTATGGTTGGCGAAAGGTAAAAATGCCTTAGACAAATCATAACAGCTCATCTCTATGGAGCATTGCAGGAAATAGAAGCGGAGTACGCGTTCTATGTCATTGTTTATGTTATGATGATATTTCAACAGATTGGTAATTGCCGCATTCAGGTAGCCGTTTTCGCGTTCGGATAGGGCTACTTCTTCATTATAATCAATCTGGTTGTTTCTGCTGAGTGAACGGACAAAACGGATATATTCCTCTTTTGGATGCTTTAAATGGCTCAATAGAATGTCGGTCATCACAATGGCGCCGGCATTGATAAATGGATTTCGGGGAATACCTTTTTCTACCTCTAGTTGCACTAGCGAGTTGAAAGCAGTGCCCGAGGGTTCTTTACCCACTCTTTTCCATAGATTGTCTCCTTCAAGGCTTAGGCACATGGCAAGGGAAAATACTTTCGAAATACTTTGTATGGAGAAGCCGGTAGTAGCTTCTCCATGCATGAAGGTTTCGCCTTGTATGGTGTGAATGCACATTCCGAACTGGTCCGGATTGATTTTGGCGAGTGCCGGAATGTAATCAGCTTGCTTGCCAATAGTGGCATAAGGCTCTATTTCTTGATGAATACCTTTCAGTATTTTCTGATAATCCATATTATAGTTCTTTTATTTCTCTATATAGTCGCCATTGTCCCTAATGAGTTCTATCAGCTTTTCCACCGCCTCTTCTTCGGGAATGTTCTTTTCGATGCACTCCTTCTTCTTGTAGAGGCTGATTTTGCCTCGTCCGGCGCCTACATAGCCATAATCAGCATCGGCCATTTCTCCGGGACCGTTGACAATGCATCCCATGATTCCTATCTTGAGTCCTTTCAGATGGCCGGTGGCTGCCTTGATACGGGCAATGGTACTTTCCAGGTCGTAGAGGGTGCGTCCGCAGCCGGGACAAGAGATGTATTCGGTCTTGCTGGTACGTACACGTCCGGCTTGCAGGATACCGAAAGCAGTGGCATCCACTACTTTGCCGCTTATGGTTTCTCCTTGGTTGAAGAGAAGGATACCGTCGCACAGACCGTCGAAGATAAGTGCTCCCATGTCTGCAGCCGCTTTGATTTGCAGATTTTCCAGTTCGCTTTCTGCGTAGTGTTCAAAGAATACTACCGGGTTTTTCAGGTCTTCCTTCATCATTTGGTGTACCAGGGCGCGTTGTTCTCCCAATCGGTTGGGGTGATTGCTTTGTGAAACTAATACGACTTCCGGATGATACTTCAGGCAGGCGATGGCTTCGTCATTCAGCCCCATGTACGTGATGAAGAGGAATTTCAAAGAAGCGCCGCAGCTGCTTAGGAAAGGAAGCTGGTCTCCTTTGAAGGCGGGCCAGGCATTGTCCGGTTCCGTTCCGCCGTTACTGTGCTCCATCCAGACATCGGCATCGATGATGCATTGCATGCCTTCCGGAAGTTGCCGGGGGATGGAGCGCCCCGTATAGATATAGTCCGGCATGAATTGCGGGTTGAAGTCCATATCTCCGTCCAGGCGTGCAGCGATGACCACAGGCAGATTGTCTCCACCGATATGGTGTACGGCACCGGTCTTGCGGCGGGTGGGAGAGAGATAATTGAATTCCGGTACATCTGCTCCGGGGATGTAGGGGTGGTCGTGTCGTTGTACAATGTAATCCACCAGTTTGCGGGCTACGGGGATTTCTGCCTCCGGAGCTTCACTCAGGGAAACCCGGATAGTGTCACCCAAACCATCTGCCAGCAGGGCACCGATGCCCAGGGCTGACTTGATGCGCCCGTCTTCTCCGTCTCCGGCTTCCGTTACACCGAGATGCAGCGGGAATCGCATGCCTTCTTGTTCCATTACGGCTGCCAGCAAGCGCACTGTCTTTACCATGACCACTGTATTGGACGCCTTGATGGAAATGACTACATCCGTGAAATTCTCTTGCACGCAGATGCGCAGAAACTCCATACAAGATTCCACCATGCCTTCCGGTGTATCGCCATAGCGCGACATGATGCGGTCGGATAATGAACCGTGGTTCACGCCGATGCGGATGGCAGTATGGTTCTCCTTGCAGATATTAAGGAAGGGTACAAAGCGGTCGTGTATCTTCTGTAACTCTTGGGCATACTCTTCATCGGTATACTCCAGATGTTTGAAAGTACGTGCTGCATCCACATAGTTTCCCGGATTGATGCGGACTTTTTCTACATACTGTGCTGCTACGTCCGCTACCTTCGGGTTGAAGTGAATGTCGGCCACAAGCGGCACCATATATCCGTCTTGGCGTAGGCCTATGTTGATATTCATCAGGTTTTCAGCCTCTTTGATGCCTTGGGCCGTGAGGCGTACATACTCTCCTCCGGCGTCGACAATACGTTTGGCTTGCGCCACACTGGCTTCTGTGTCCTGCGTAGCGGTGTTCGTCATACTTTGTATGCGGATAGGATTGGAGCCGCCCATAGGGGTGGCTCCAATGTTTACTTCTGATGTTTCCCGTCGGGAATAGTTGAATAAATCCACGGTAATAAGTGATTAGCGTTTAGTGATAAATGATTAGTGATAAGGGATCAGTGACTACATATCATCTTACTAATCCCTTATCCCTAATCCCTCAATTAGTCTTGTATTCGTACTTCACCTCCTTCAAGTCCTCATTTGCCTTAACTATTTTCTTTTTCAGCCCTTCTTTATAGGTGGCGAATGTTTCAGCCAATGAGGAATCGCTCAGTGCCAGCATCTGTACGGCAAGGATGGCAGCGTTCATGGCGCCATTAATGGCAACGGTGGCTACCGGTATGCCCGGAGGCATCTGGATGATAGAGTAGAGGGCGTCTACGCCATCGAGTACAGACCCTTTTACGGGAACCCCGATTACCGGCAGTGTGGTATTGGCAGCAATGACGCCGGGCAGGGCGGCAGCCATACCGGCAGCGGCAATAATCACTTTAATGCCGCGTTGGCGGGCATTCTTGGCAAATTCCTCCACTGCTTCCGGTGTGCGGTGAGCAGAGAGAGCGTTCATTTCGAACGGTACATGCAGGTCATTGAGCAATTGCGCGGCCTTCTCCATAACGGGGAGGTCGGAAGTGCTGCCCATGATGATGCTAACGATTGGAGACATGAATCTTTAAATTATTAAAGGGTTAATTTTATAAGGGTTAGGGATTAACGATTAGGGGTTAGGGATTGCGCTATCATTCCGTCCGGTGCTAATCGCTAACCCCTAATCCTTTCATTTCATTCGTTTATCAGCGCTTTGTAGGCTTCGGCATCCAGCAGGCTGTCGAAGTCGGCATCAGCGGCGGGTTTGATTTTGATGAGCCAGCCTTCGCCGTACGGGTCCTGGTTTACCAGTTCCGGTTGGTCAGCAAGCGCTTCGTTCTGTTCCAGAATTTCTCCGCTTACGGGCAGGAAGAGGTCTGAAATGGTTTTTACTACTTCAATGGTGCCGAACACTTCGTTGGCGGCCAACGTTTCACCTTCGGTTGGGATGTCGACAAACACAATGTCGCCCAGTTGCTCTTGTGCGTAATCGGTAATACCTACATAGGCTACATCACCTTCCAGGCGAATCCATTCGTGTTCTTTGGTGTACTTTACATTAGTCGGGAAATTCATGATCATTAGTTTTTAAGGGTTGATACTATGTAAATTAAAAGTTGAAAATTAAAAATTAAACAAGGCTCTTAAAAAAGGAAGATTCGGAACAATATGTTGCTCAGCGGGTGGAGTACCAGCAACGAGCAAAGAAGCCCTACGGCAAAGCCTCCCATAACTTCGCCCAGGGTGTGGTGTCGTAGGATGATGCGGGCGGTGCCCAGCACGCCAGCCACCAGTATAAAGAGGCATAGCCACCATACGGGATTGTAGCTGAACAAGGCACTGAAAGCTACCAGTCCGCCAATTACGGCTCCGGCGCCTGCCATGTGTTCGCTCAGTTTCCATTTTAAGTTGACAATGACGCAGATTATCATCATTACCAGAGCGGAGAGTATGATGCCGGTCATATACCACGGGATATTGAGCCGGTGCATCATGAGCAGGCAGAATACATAGGAAGTGATGGTCAGAATAAAGGGAATGTATCTCTTTTTTCGTTCCACCAGTTCTTCCGGACTGAAACCGTTGATTTTGCGGAAGATGAAGATAGTCAGTGTAGGCATCAGGATGGTGAAGCAATACACCACGCCCAATACTATCAACTTGTACTGCAACGGCATGATGCGCAGGTACGAGAATATAAACAGAACCAGAAAAGCCAGGAAAGGGATGGAGAACGGTGTGAATACCGCCGAAATCACTTTCGCTGTTCTGATTAAAGTTTTATCTGCTATAATATGCTCTTCCACAACCTAATTTTATTTACGATTTGACTATTTACAATTTACTATTTGAATGCACTAATCTTTAAACCTTAATCCCTAATCGCTCATCCTTTTCTCTCATCTTCTCAGTCTTGCCACGGGGATATTCATCTGTTGGCGATACTTTGCCACCGTGCGGCGGGCTATGGGATAGCCTTTCTCCTTCAGCAGCTCGGTCAGTTCGTCATCGGTCAGAGGCTTTTTCTTGTCCTCGTTGTCAATGCACTCTTTGAGTATCTTGCGTATTTCGCGTACAGACATCTCTTCGCCGTCTTCGGTTGTGTAGCCGTCGTTGAAGAAGAACTTCAGCGGGTAGATGCCGTAGTTGGTCTGTACATACTTGCTGTTACTCACACGGGAGATGGTCGAGATGTCCAACCCGGTGCGTTCGGCAACATCTTTCAGAATCATGGGGCGGAGTAATGACTCGTCTCCTTCGAGGAAGAAAGGACGTTGCAGGTCTATGATGGCCTGCATGGTAGTCATCAGCGTATTCTGGCGTTGCTTCACGGCATCGATGAAACCTTGTGCGGCATCCATTTTTTGTTTGAGGAACATCATGGCTTCGCGGGATTCCTTAGACTGGTTGGCCCGGTTCTTGGTGTGTTCTTCCACCATCTCGGTGAAGTCGCGGCTCATGCGCAGTTCCGGCACGTTGCGGTTGTTCAGTGTCACGTTGATGGTACCGTCGTCATAAGTGTCTACCAGGAAGTCGGGCACAATCTGCTGCATGTTCTTGCCGATGGCTTCGCCGAGCGAGGCACCGGGACGGGGATTCAGCTTGCAGATTTCCTTAACGGCTTGTTGCAGGGTATCTTCGCTGATACCTAATTTCTGCATAATCTTGTCCCAATGCTTGCGGGTGAACTCTTCGTAGCACTGGGTAAGAATATCTTCTTCTATATAGTATTGTGGAGGCGAGGGCATGGGCCGTTGCGCTTCCTTACGTCGAATCTGGATGAGCAGGCACTCTTGTAGGGTGCGGGCGCCCAGACCGGCGGGGTCGAAGTCTTGTATAATCTTCAATACTTCTTCCAGCTCTTCGGGAGAAGCGTCGATACCGGCGTAGATGGCGAGTTCGTCGCTGATACTGTCCAGCGATTTGCGCAGCAGGCCATCGTCGTCCAGCGAGCCGATGAGATATTCGGCCAGTTCGCGCTGGTGCGGAGTCAAGTCCTGCTCGCCGAGCTGCTGGCGCAAGGTTTCATAGAAGGAGGTGGCGTCGGAGAAAGGAATTTCTTCTGCCTGCTCCCCTTTGCTGCGGTTGTTCTCCTGCAGCTTGTAGTCGGGGATATCGTCTTCGTTCAGATAATCGCTTAAAGAATCATAGCTAGTGTCTCCACCATCTTCTGAGCCGGTTTCCGCATCGGGTGTGTCGGGGTATTCGTCGCCAGGAGTATCCTCCTTACCCTCTTCCAGTGCCGGATTTTCCAGAAGTTCGGCACGTACGCGGTCCTCTAGTTCCACGGCGGGAAGTTCCAGCAGCTTTACCACCAGAATTTGTTGCGGCGACAGCGTTTGTATCTGCTGTTGCGCTTGGGTCTGTACTTGTCGGGAGCCTTGTGCCATATTTTTATAAATTATTCTATGCACTCATTGTGCATCTTCTTTCAGATATTTACCGCAAAAATAGTGAATAGTTCGATAACACGAAACCTCTCTGATGATATTTAACAAGAAAAGAGAAAACAAGCTTTTGCCAATAGCTTGGCAAACTTTTGCCATGCCTATGGCAAGACTTTGCCAAAGGCTTGAAAAACGTTGGCAAAATAGTCTTCTGATTATGAACTATATAGATTAATCTCCTTTTTGTATTATCTTCTTTCAAAGATTATCTATATCTTTGTCCTATAACTACTAAAACAAGGAATGTTATGTTTGCTAAAGAAACGTATGTGCAGCGCAGGGCCCAGCTGAAAAAAACGATAGGCTCCGGAGTGTTACTGTTTTTGGGTAACGATGAACAAGGTTTGAACTATGAGGACAATACTTTCCGTTACCGCCAGGATTCCACTTTTCTCTACTATTTTGGCTTGTCATTTGCCGGGCTGTCAGCTCTCATCGACATAGATGAAGATAAAGAAATCATTTTTGGCGATGAGCTGACCATCGACCATATTGTCTGGATGGGTACCCAGCCCACCCTTCACGAAAAGGCTTCTGCTGTGGGAATTTCCGAAACCCGTCCTTTTGCCGACATCGTCGGTTATCTGCACAAGGCTGTACAGAAGGGACAGACCATCCATTATTTGCCCCCTTATCGTGCCGAGCATAAGTTGAAACTGATGGACTGGCTGGGTGTTCCTCCGGCACGTCAGGAAGGGTCTGTACCGTTTATCCGTGCGGTGGTGGCACAGCGCAACTACAAGTCGGCAGAAGAAATAGCGGAAATAGAAAAGGCATGCGACGTGACTGCTGACATGCACATCACCGCAATGAAGGTGCTTCGTCCGGGCATGTACGAATACGAGGTTGTGGCCGAAATGAACCGTATCGCCGAGATGAACAACTGCGAGCTGTCTTTTGCCACGATTGCTACTATCAACGGGCAGACTTTGCACAACCACTATCATGGAAATAAAGTAAAGCCGGGTGACCTCTTCCTGATTGATGCCGGCGCCGAGCTTCCTTCGGGTTACTGTGGCGACATGTCGTCCACCGTGCCTGCGGACAAAGCTTTTACTCCACGCCAGCGTGCCGTTTACGAAATCCAGAACGCCATGCACTTAGAGTCTGTCAAAGCCCTCCGTCCGGGCATTCCTTATATGAAGGTGTACGAGCTTTCCGCCCAAGTGATGGTGGAAGGGCTGAAAGAGCTGGGCTTGATGAAGGGCAATGCTGAAGATGCCGTACGCGAAGGGGCGCATGCTTTGTTCTATCCCCACGGACTGGGACACATGATGGGCCTGGACGTGCACGATATGGAGAACCTGGGTGAGCTTTGGGTAGGCTATGACGGCCAGCCCAAGAGTACGCAGTTCGGTCGCAAGAGCCAGCGCCTTGCTATCCCTCTGGAACCGGGCTTTGTGCATACGGTTGAGCCGGGCATTTATTTCATTCCCGAGTTGATTGATTTGTGGAGAGGAGAGAAGAAGTTTATGGACTTCATTGACTATGATAAGGTGGAAGAATACCGTAATTTCGGTGGCATCCGCAATGAGGAGGATTATCTGATTACCGAAACGGGAGCGCACCGTTTGGGTAAGAAAATTCCGCTGACGCCGGAAGAGGTGGAGGCATTACGTTGACAACCACATTTTTAATATATACAGAAAGCCGTTTGTCCCGGTAATGCCGGTGACAAGCGGCTTTCAAATACAATATGTATGGTTTATGCGTGTAGTTCCAGAACGAACCGTGCTCCCTTGTTGTAGCTGCTGTCCAGTGTCAGGCTGCCGTTCATCTTGGTGGCAATCAGTGAGCAGATGGGTAGTCCCAGACCGTCGCCTTGCGTCAAGTCCTTTACTTCGGTGAAAGGCTTGAAGATGTTTTCGCGTTGCTCCTCGGGGATACCGCAACCGGTGTCGCTGATGATGAACTGGTGGGTGTGCGCACCGCGTTTCTTGAAGTCCAGCCATATTTTCCCTCCGGCAGGGGTGTGCTCGGCGGCGTTTTCCAACAAATGTAACAAGACGCGTTCCAGTTGCTCAGGGTTGATTTTCACATTCAGTTTTGGAGCGTTCACGGTCAAGGTGACATCCTCTTGTGTCATCCCTTTGATTTTGTCCATGATGCCTTCACAGAAAGTGGAGATATTCTTTTCCTGCATTTCGTAGGGTTCGGACAAGGTAGTTTCCAACTCGGACAGTTCCTGGATATGGTTGGAGAATGCATGCAGGGCTTTTATGCCCGGCAGTGAGGCGTCGAGCGTGTCCAGTGTCGGTTCCATCTGGGCGGAAATGTTCTGGATGAATTTGGTTTTCAGTTCATTGTGCTCATTGGCAATGCTGATGGCCTTCTTCTGTTTACGGGTGAGGATGATGAAACGCAGCAATACGATGGCGCCGAATACCAGTGCGGCGGCAAGGATGGCGGCGAGTATGCAAAGCCCGATGATGATGTACTGCTTGGCGCTCAGGGAATCGTCCTTCTCCTGGATAGTAGCCAGGCTTTCATCGTATTTCTTCTTTAGGGCGTTCAGTTCCTCTTGGGAGGTAAGCGCTTTTACAGAGTCGGCCCAAATGATATACTTGTCGTATGTGCGTGCCACCAGTCCGGCATTGTTTGCCTTGCGGGCAATGCTGATGAGAGTCTTGTAGTATTCGTCTACTTTGGCGTAGTTCTTTTGTTCCTTATATTGCCCTATCAGGCGGTTGCTAGCCACATCACCTTGTGTGGTCATACCGAAGGTGTAGTAATAATTGGCTTGTGTATAAAGCAGGTCGTTACTCAGAGAGTCGTTGTGAGAAGCTTTGACGGTCTCTTCCAGTTTGGCCAGCTGTTCCTTGGCGCGTGTGGGATTCTTCAAGTTGATATACATTTGTAGGCGCTCCTTGTTGATGCGGAAGCGCAGGTTGGGCATGGCCTTTCCTGTTTTCTGTTCGCCGGTTGCCACTACTTGCTCGGCACCGCGCAACAGCTCAAAAGCTTCTTTATAGTAATTTTCCCGGTGGTAGAGGGCGCTGGCATTGACGCCGCATTCCACTGCCTGGGCATATTTGTCTTGCGTGGCAAAGGCATTGTAGGCTTGCAAAAAAAGATAGCGGGCTTTGATGTATTCCCTTTTCGTAAGATTTTCTTGCGCTTGTTTCATCAATTCGTCCGCGCGGTTTTGCGCATGGAGTTGAGTAAAGATGCAGAAAGTCGCTAAGAGAAGTATCGAAATAATTTTTTTCATATGTACGTTTGTTTTATTTACTCACAAAGTTAGAATAAAAACTTAGTATTTGAAGCTACTGCCTCCTAAAAATTCTCTCAATAAGGATGTCGGTGGAATTTCTTTGTCCTGCACGGGGGTGAAATATTTGATGAATTTCAGCAACCGGTAGGCTTCTGCGTATTCCGGACAGTTCCGTGGAACACTGGTAAGGATGGGCTCTGCGTGGCAGCGGAGCACGGCGAATTCGAACAAGAGGGCGGAGTTGAACATAACGTCGGCATTTTCCTGGTAGGGGAATATCCATTTGTCCTCGCCGGCACGTACACTGGGCCAGCGTGAAATGGTCTCTTGTGCCGAGTAGCCGCGGTAGTTGAAGTCGCGGATGATGCGGCGCAGCAGGCGGTTGTCCGTGGTGGGAATCCAGTTGTGGTCGTCCAGCGAGATGGTGGTCAGGGCGGATACATAAATCTTGTATTTGCTGGCGGCGGGAATCTGTGGTGTCAGTTCAGGGTTCAGGGCATGAATTCCTTCCAGGATGAGGATGGTATGCTCGTCGATGCGTAGTTTGTCGCCCTTGTACTCTTTCTTCCCGAGGTTGAAGTTGAAACGGGGCAGCTCCACTTCTTCGCCACGGAGCAATGCCTGCAGCTGGGTGTTGAAGAGTTCGAGGTCGAGGGCATAGAGTGATTCGTAGTCGTAGTTTCCGTTTTCGTCGCGTGGGGTGTCTTCACGGTCTACGAAGTAGTTGTCCAGCGAGATGGGATAGGGACGCAGGCCGTTGGTCATCAACTGCACGCTGAGCCGCTTGCTGAAAGTCGTCTTTCCGGAGGACGATGGACCGGAGATGAGTACGAGCTTCACCCGGTTTCCGTTTTCGCCGCGGTGGTAGATGTCGTCAGCTATTTGGGCTATCTTTTTCTCCTGCAGGGCTTCGGCTACGTTGATGAGGTCGGTGGCATGGCCTGTCTCGCAAGCCAGGTTGAAGTCGCCCACGTTACTCAGCCCCATGATGTAGTTCCAGCGCAGGTGTTCCTTGAATACGTCGAGCATCTTCTCCTGTTTCACCACTTCTTCCAGTACATTCGGGTTCTCCTTGTTGGGGATACGCAGCAGCAGGCCGTCGTAATACTTCACGATGTCGAACAGCCAGATGAACCCGGTACTGGGCAGCAGGTTGCCGTAGTAGTAGTCTACGGTGTCGCCCAATGTGTAATAATAGGTATATAGCGAGCCGGAGGTTTCCAGCAGCTTAACCTTGTCGTTCATGCCCCGTTCGCTAAAGATACGCACAGCCTCGGTGGTGTGGCATTCTACACGATGGTAGGGGATGTTTTCGGCGATGATTTCCTGCATCCGTTTCTTGATGGCGGTCACATCTTCCAGCTCTATGGAACGGCCGATGCGCAAGTTACAGAAATAACCTTTGGATACCGGATGCTCTACGAACAGTTTTCCTTCCGGAAACAGCTCGCTGACAGCTTTGTAAAGAATGAAGCAGAGGGAACGGACATAGGTGCGCATGCCTGAGGAGTCACGTATGTCGAGAAACTCTACATCCTTATTGTTGTATACACGGAAATTCAGTCCTTCGGAACGGTTGTTGACTTTTGCACTGACTACCTGATAGGGGAAATTTAGATTAAAACCGTAATAAATATCCAAAAGTGAGCTCCCTATAGGGAATTCTTTAGAAATATTATTATTTTTGCAACAAATTTGTAACATGTGTTTCATGATGTCTCGTTTTTAGTGGGTTGACACGTTAAATATAGGACATTATAACACGTGAAGGAATGAAACACCTTAAATAATTAAAGATGGAATATTCTTTTTATGATTTTTTAAAGCTACTCGGCTCATTGGCACTGTTTCTTTACGGAATGAAGATTATGAGTGAGGGGCTTCAAAAATTTGCCGGTGACAGACTGCGGAAAATATTGACCGCAATGACAACCAACAGAGTGACCGGTGTGTTGACGGGCGTGCTGATTACAGCACTTGTACAATCTTCCTCTGCAACCACGGTGATGGTTGTAAGTTTTGTCAATGCGGGGTTGTTAACGCTTTCACAGTCCATAGGTGTCATAATGGGTGCTAATATCGGTACGACTGTTACGGCATGGATTATTTCAGCTTTAGGTTTCAAGGTGGACATTGCCGCCTTTGCTCTTCCTCTTCTTGCTTTCGGCATTCCTCTCCTCTTCTCTCAAAAAAGTAACCGCAAGTCTGTCGGTGAATTTATTTTCGGTTTCTCATTCTTGTTCATGGGGCTTTCCTATTTGAAAAACAATGCTCCTGACTTGAGCCAAAATCCTGATATGCTGTCATTTGTGCAGGACTATACCGACATGGGCTTTATCTCCATACTCCTTTTTGTGGGTATCGGTACGGTGTTGACCATGATTGTGCAGGCATCTGCGGCAACTATGGCCATTACGCTTATTATGTGCGCCAACGGCTGGATTAGTTTCGAATTGGGGGCAGCACTGGTTTTGGGAGAGAATATCGGTACAACCATCACGGCAAACCTTGCGGCGCTGACCGGTAATACGCAGGCGAGGAGGGCTGCTTTGGCTCATTTGGTATTCAATGTGTTTGGTGTGATATGGGTGTTGTGTCTTTTCACCCCCTTTACCGAGGCTGTGTCATGGTTCGTAGAGAACGTGATGGGTACTAAAGATCCGGCTGTGGCCGTATCTTTCAAGCTTTCGGCATTCCATACTTGCTTCAATATCTGCAACGTGCTGATATTGATATGGTTCGTGAAGTTTATCGAACGTACGGTCTGTGCCATTATTCCAATGAAGGAGCAGGACGAGGAATATCGCTTGCGTTTTATCTCGGGCGGTATGCTTTCTACGGCAGAGCTGTCCATCTTGCAGGCAAGCAAGGAAATACATCTCTTTGCCGAACGTACCCGCCGTATGTTCGGAATGGTGCAGGACTTGCTGCATACGGAGAAGGATGATGATTTCAACAAAGTGTTCAGCCGTGTGGAGAAGTACGAGAATATCAGTGACAGCATGGAGCTGGAGATTGCCAATTATCTGAATCAAGTGTCCGAAGGGCGCCTGAGTTCGGAAAGTAAGTTGCAGATACGTGCCATGCTGCGTGAAGTGACGGAGATAGAGAGCATCGGCGACAGCTGCTATAATCTGGCACGTACCATCAACCGCAAGCGCCAGACCAACCAGGATTTCACCGAGAAGCAGTACGAGCATATCCATTTCATGATGAAGCTGACGGATGATGCCTTGGAGCAGATGATTGTCGTGGTGGAACATCCGGAGCATGCAGGCGCGGATGTGAACAAGTCCTTTAATTTGGAGAACGAAATCAATAATTACCGCAATCAGCTGAAGAACCAGAATATTTTGGATGTGAACAACAAGGAATATGATTACCAGATGGGTGTTTACTATATGGACATCATTGCAGAATGTGAAAAGCTGGGCGACTATGTAGTGAATGTAGTGGAAGCCAGCAGCGATATAAAAGAAAAGAAAGCGTCTTAGGACGCTTTCTCAAATTCTTCTTTGCCTACTCCGCACAAGGGGCAAACCCAATCTTCGGGAAGGTCTTCGAAAGATGTTCCCGGTTCTATTCCATTTTCAGGGTCGCCTAATTCAGGGTCATAGACATAATCGCATACAGTGCAAATGTACTTTTCCATAAATTTCTTTTTTAGGTTTATTCTTCTATAATAACGTTTAAAAGCCCTTTTTGTTTTATTGTTGAACAAAATAGTCTATTTTTGTTTCTTATTAAAACAACATTTATGAAAATGGCCGACAAGCTGTTCTGGGCGATTATGCGGGATGCCATAGAGAATGCCGGCTGTTCCAAATCGGTGTTTCTGGCGAATATGAGCCATGAAGTCTGTACTCCGTTGAACGTAATTGTCGGATTCTCGGAATTGCTGGCCTCTGCATCGACGGGCGAGGAGGAGATACTGTTACTGGAAATTGTGCAAAGTTATTTCTACGTAAAAGACACGGGAACCGGTATTCCTTAGGAGAAGTTGCCACATGTTTTTGAACGTTTCGTCAAGCTGAAGCAGGGAAAGGAAGGTACCGGACTGGGGCTCTCCATTTGCCAGACCATTGTCCGCAAATTGAGGGAGGCGAAATAGGCGTGGAATCGGAAGAAGGGGCAGGTTCGACTTTCTGGTTCACATTGCCGTGGGAGCCTGCAACCGGACCGAAACTGGTAAGGGAAAAAGAGAATCGATGACAGTCAATTAATCACTAATCATTATATAGGTATTGTTTTCCCGGATTATTATTGTATTTTTGCGTTCCAAAATTAAACCTAAAGACTTGCATGACTGCAATAAAGGATGATTATTATCATGTCGGGCTGACCGACGAACAAGTGCGGAAGAGCCGCGAGGAACATGGAGTAAATTTATTGACGCCTCCTAAACGGCCTTCTTTATGGAAATTGTATCTGGAGAAGTTTGAGGACCCCGTAGTAAGGGTATTGCTGGTTGCCGCTCTGTTTTCTTTGATTATTTCCATTGTAGAGAATGAATATGCCGAGACTATCGGCATTATAGTAGCCATTCTGCTGGCTACCGGTATCGGTTTCTTCTTTGAGTATGATGCCGGAAAGAAGTTTGACCTGCTGAATGCAGTGAACGAAGAAACTTTGGTGAAAGTAATTCGTAACGGACATGTGCAGGAGATTCCCCGTAAAGATGTAGTGGTGGGTGATATAGTGGTGCTGGAAACCGGTGAAGAGGTTCCGGCGGACGGTGAATTGCTGGAAGCCATTTCCCTGCAAGTGAACGAATCGAATCTGACCGGTGAGCCGGTAGTGACGAAAACTACCGTAGAAGCTGACTTTGACGAAGAGGCTACGTATGCTTCCAACCGCATTTTGCGCGGTACAACGGTGGTGGACGGACATGGCACCATGCGTGTGGAGGCTGTGGGCGATGCTACGGAAATCGGTAAAGTGGCACGTCAAAGTACCGAACAGAATACGGAACCTACTCCGCTGAATATTCAGTTGACCAAATTGGCCAATCTGATTGGAAAGATTGGCTTTTCCGTAGCGGGTCTGGCTTTTCTCATTTTCTTTGTAAAGGATGTGGTACTGGTTTATGACTTTTCTTCATTTCATACCTTCCGTGATTGGCTGCCGGCCTTGCAGGCTACTTTGCAATACTTTATGATGGCAGTTACCCTGATTGTGGTGGCTGTGCCCGAAGGCTTGCCGATGAGCGTGACACTCAGTCTGGCGTTGAATATGCGCCGCATGCTCTCCACCAACAACCTGGTGCGCAAGATGCATGCATGCGAGACGATGGGAGCCATTACAGTGATTTGTACCGACAAGACCGGTACATTGACCCAAAATCTGATGCAGGTGCATGAACCCAATTTCTATGGTTTGAAGAATAACGGGCAGCTGGGGAATGATGACCTCAGCAAGCTGGTAATGGAAGGTATCAGTGCTAACTCTACTGCTTTTCTGGAAGAAGAGGTGACTGGCGAGAAGCCGAAAGGGGTGGGTAACCCCACGGAGGTGGCACTGCTGCTTTGGCTGAACAGCCAAGGATGCGACTATCTGGCGCTGCGTGAGAAAGCTACGGTTATCGACCAGCTGACTTTCTCTACGGAAAGGAAATTCATGGCTACCCTGGTGCAATCCCCCCTGATTGGGAAGAAGGTGCTGTATGTGAAGGGAGCTCCCGAGATTGTTTTGGGTAAATGCAAGGATGTCATGTTGGACGGCAAGCGTGTGGATGCGGTGGAATACCGTTCTACAGTGGAGGCTCAGTTGCTCAACTACCAGAATATGGCTATGCGTACACTTGGCTTTGCATTCAAGATTGTGGATGATGCGGAAGCGTCTGATTGTGTGTCATTGGTTGCTGAAAATGACTTGTCGTTCCTCGGTGTGGTTGCCATCAGTGATCCTATCCGTCCGGATGTGCCTGCGGCCGTTGCCAAATGCCAGTCGGCAGGTATCGGAGTGAAGATTGTGACGGGAGATACACCGGGTACGGCTACCGAGATAGCACGCCAGATTGGTCTGTGGAAACCGGAGGATACGGAAAAGAACCGCATTACGGGAGCTGCATTTGCCGAATTGACGGATGAGGAGGCATTGGACCGTGTGATGGACTTGAAGATAATGTCGCGTGCACGCCCCACAGACAAACAGCGTCTGGTGCAACTGTTGCAGCAGAAAGGTGCGGTAGTGGCTGTGACGGGTGATGGCACGAATGATGCTCCTGCGTTGAACCATGCGCAAGTGGGACTTTCGATGGGTACCGGGACTTCCGTTGCCAAGGAGGCCAGCGACATCACGTTGCTGGATGACTCCTTCAACAGTATAGGTACGGCCGTGATGTGGGGACGTTCTCTATATAAGAATATACAGCGTTTCATTGTTTTTCAACTGACTATCAATTTTGTGGCTTTGTTTATCGTTCTCCTGGGTTCACTGGTGGGTACGACGCTTCCTTTGACCGTCACGCAGATGTTGTGGGTGAACCTGATTATGGATACGTTTGCGGCCCTGGCCTTGGCGTCCATTCCACCCAGTGAGAGCGTGATGAAGGAAAAGCCGCGTAAGAGTACGGATTTCATTATAACCAAGTCCATGAGGTATTACATTTTGGGAATGGGTTTTGCCTTTCTGGTATTGCTTATGGGAATGCTCTTCTGGTTTAACAGTGAAGAGGGGGGGATGACTACCTATCGGTTGACTGTGTTCTTCACGTTCTTTGTTATGCTTCAGTTCTGGAACTTGTTCAATGCACGTGTGTTCGGCACTTCGGACTCGGCGTTCAAGGGTATTTCCAAATCTTATGGCATGGAGCTGATTATACTTGCCATTTTGGGCGGACAGATACTGATTGTACAGTTTGGTGGAGCTGTATTCCGCACAGTGCCGCTCGATTTTATGACTTGGATGACGATTGTCGTTTCTACCTCGTTTGTTTTGTGGATAGGTGAACTGGTTCGCCTTATCCGACGTTTAACACAGAAATAGTGATGAAAAGAAGAGGAATCAAGAACCTTATTATTGATTTTGGCGGAGTTCTGATTGATTTGGACCGCCAGCGCTGTTTAGAGAATTTCAGAAAGCTGGGATTGCCGGACGTGGAAGTCATGTTGGACCTCTATCACCAGCAGGATTTCTTCCAGAAATATGAAAAAGGGTTGATTACCAGTGCGGAGTTCCGGGAAGTGATTCGTGGAAAGATAGGGAAACCGGTGACTGATGCCCAGATAGATGACGCCTGGAACAGTTTCCTAGTGAGTATTCCTACTTTTAAATTGGATTTACTGTTGGAACTGCGCAAAAAATATGTGGTCTATCTGCTGAGCAACACCAATGAAATCCATTGGCAATGGTCGTGTCTGCACGCGTTTCGCTACAAGGCTTTCCGTGCGGAGGACTTTTTTGAGCATATCTATCTCTCTTATGAGATGAAGATGGCAAAACCGGATGCCGATATATTTCAGAAAGTACTGGATGAGACCGGTATTCTTCCCAACGAGACTCTTTTCATTGACGATTCTGAGGCCAATTGCCGGACAGCGGAGGCGTTGGGTATTTCTACCTATACGCCAAAGGCCCACGAGGATTGGAGACATGCAGTTGTTTTGTGAAACATCGGACATTGGTTCCCGTCCAAGTGTAGCCACTATCGGTTTCTTTGACGGAGTACATCGGGGACACCGCTACCTGATAGAGCAAGTGTGTGCGGTAGCTGCCGGGCGTGGGCTTGCTTCGTCGGTCGTGACTTTTCCGGTACATCCGCGTAAAGTGATGCAGGCCGATTATCATCCGAAGTTATTGACCACTTGTGATGAGAAAGTTTCCCTGCTTGCCAAGACTGGGGTGGATTATTGCATGATGCTTGATTTTACTCCTGAAATAGCCCGGCTTTCGGCACGGGAATTCATGTCCATACTGAAGGATCGCTATCAGATACAAGCTTTGGTAGTGGGGTACGACCATCGTTTCGGGCATAACCGCAGCGAGGGTTTTGAAGACTATGTACACTATGGTCGCGAATTGGGTATGGAGGTGCTTCTTGCGCGCGCGTATTCTTATAGTAAGGAGACATCGGTAACGGAGGTTACTGTCAGCTCCTCGGCTATTCGCGGTCTGTTGCTGGAGGGAAACGTTTCGGAAGCTGCCGAGTATCTGGGATATGATTTCTTTTTGGACGGTACGGTTGTCGGCGGCTATCAGGTGGGGCGTAAGATAGGTTTTCCTACGGCTAATCTCCGTGTTTCCGATTCTGACAAGCTGATTCCCTGCGATGGTGTGTATGCCGTCCGTGTCTGTGTTGAAGGCAAGGAGTACGGCGGTATGCTAAGCATTGGCTACCGGCCTACGTTGGAGAACGGACCCGATCGCAGTATTGAGGTCCATATATTCCGGTTTGATGCTGATATTTATCAGCAGCCGATGCGTCTTTCCTTTGTGCGCCGCACCCGTCCTGAACTGAAATTCGACAGTATAGAAGAACTTATTGCCCAGCTTCACCGTGACGAGGTGGAGATTAAATCCATTCTTTCTTTATAAACATAAGGCGAGGTCATTTATCCCCTTGCAGTTCTATGTATTTTCCCGTTTGAAGTGTTTGTTTTCTGTATATTTATCGTAAAACGTGTTTTTTTTATTGTTTTTCGATAAATATTTTCTGTTTTTCTTTGTCATATCAAAAAAAGGCCTTTTATTTGCATATCGAAAAACGATAAATGATTATCGAAAAACAAAATAAAGAACTAATAAAACAATAACGGTATGAAAACTTTAGTAATGACAACAATTTTTGTAGTGACAGTAGTGATAAATGCTTTTGGTGGTAATATCCAGGAAAACTTTGCCTATAATGAAGTGATGAACGGAAATCAGGTGGAGTCCCAAATTGTATATAAAGTAGAGAACGGTAAGTTTCTGCAGAACCATTTGAAATACAATTTCACCTATGATGCCCAAGGGCGTACGATACAGAAGGAGGCGTTGAGATGGAACGAGATTGAGCAGGCGTTTGAACGCTTCTATTGCTTGAACTACAATTATACGGAAGCCGGTACGGATGTGGAATATGCCTTGTGGGACAACAAGACGAATGCCTACTCCGATGTGAAGGAAAAAGCTGTTTATCTGCAGGCGGGAGATGACATCAACTACTTGAGTTACAAATGGAGTAAGAAGGACAACGACTGGAATCTGTTGGTGGAACATGCCACTGCGGAGGAAGACGTATTGCTCCTGGCAGTAAAATAAATGAAGAACAATATAGAAATGAGGGAGGGGTTTAGGTTATGAGAAGAGCATTCATGAGTATTACACTATTGGTATTGTCACTTTCTACAGTGATGGTGCTGCTGATGGGACTTGTTGCCACAGCTTGACGGATTGACAGAGAAAATGTGTATCTTTGCGAACTTTTAGACGAATAGAACAATGAAAACGGCAATAAAACTAGTATTGATTTACTTTTTGATGCAGATTGTAGGAGCACTGTTTGCAGGACCTTTCTGTCTGCTGTATACGTATTTCGCTTATGGAACTTTCGACATGGACAAGGCTGGTCAGATTGCTGTGGCGCCTACCATGCTGCTGGGCTTTGTTTTCATGGGACTGTACTTGTGGCGCAAGAACTACCTGACGGGAGACAAGCATCTGTATTCTCCGGTGTCAGTCCCTTATCTGGCATGGAGCCTGCTTGCCGGAATGACTTCCATATGTATAATAGGTCTTCTGATGTCCGAACTTACTTTTTTGCCCAATTTGTTGGACCAGACATTTGATATACTGCAATCCGGTTGGCTGGGTATTCTCTGTATTTCTGTTTTGGGGCCCGTGCTGGAAGAACTTCTTTTCCGTGGTGCCGTTACCAAGGAGCTGCTTCGCAGATACAGTCCGGCAAAGGCTATCTTGTTTTCCGGATTGATATTCGGTATTTTCCATCTGAATCCGGCTCAGATAATAGGTGCTTGCTTCATCGGTTTCTTGCTTGCCTGGCTTTATTATAAGACACGGAGTCTGATGGCATGTATTCTGATACACATCATGAACAATGGCTTGTCTGTCTATCTGAGCCTGAAACATCCTGAAATGGAGGATGTGACACATCTGCTGAGTAACCCGTATGTACTGGTTGGGGCAGTGGTTTTCATATTGTTGCTTCTACTCTCCTTGAAACAACTGAATAAATATAATATATCTGATACTAATACAACAACAACTGAATTATGAAAAGAAGATTGAACATTCTCTGCCTGGTGGTAATGCTTGTACTGAGTTACTCGGTATTGGAGCAGGGGTACTATATCTTTCTGGGAGCCAAGATGGGGGCGCAGACCGGACTGGAGCTGGGAAAGAAAGGGAGTGACATTGCTGCCTACAAGGAACTGATGAACCTGAAGGTTGTCAACCTGATACCTTCTTCCATGGAGTCGTTTGATTTCTTCAGGGATTCCGTCTACAATGAGAAAAGCAGGAGTTATGTGCCTGCAGCCTACTCTTCGTTGATGGTCAGCGTAGATTCTCATGATTCTGTCGGGAAAGTGGTGGCAAAGTATTTGCTGATATATCTGCATTTGGGCTTTTCCCTTTGGGCGGTAGTATTGTTTATCCGCTTGATAATCTCTATCAACAAGTCCGACATCTTCAACTGGCGGAATGTACGTCGGCTGCGTCGGTTGGGAATGGCACTGGTTGTCAGCTTCTGCTGTACCTTTGCGTCATCATACCTTGATTTTATAGGTATCGATACCGTATTCTCGCTGCATGGTTACGAGCTGAGCCTCTCAGAATTGGTGAGCACTACCACGCTGGTACTTGGGCTTTGTTCGCTGATTGTAGGTGAAGTGTTTGCTATTGGATTGAAAATGAAGGAAGAGCAGGATTTGACGATTTAATAATAAGAAGAACGGACAGAGATATGAATAAAATCAGAGTATGTGCCTTCCTGGCTTTGGTAGTGTTTATTGGTAGTGTTGTAACGGATATGTTTAGTGGATTTATGGACGGCTGGAATGAGGCGGGCGACCAGAAGGATTTTCATGCCTTACCCTCCGTGTCACTTTTGGTGCGGGCAGATGATACGCTGCCTGCCGATACTTTGATTAGTGCGGCACAGGATACGCCCATGTATTGCAATACAAGTGAGGTATCGGTGCAAGGTTTCCGTAGTACGAAGTGGCGGTGGGTATCGTTCTTGCTGTTTCCTGCGGGACTGTTTGCGCTTTACGGGTTCTATAGTGTGGCGCGGCTGGTGCTTACTGCCACGAAAGGCGAGGTGTTTGTGCGCAAGAATGTGCGTCGGATGCGCATTTTTGTCTATGCGCTGATTTCGGTGAGTCTTTTATTCGAGTTGCAGCAATGGGGCATCTATCATGACTTGGCTTCTCAAGTGCAGCTGGAGGGATACGAGGTGTTGCCTTATTCTTTCAAGTATGCTTGGTTCAATTATATGCTGTTGGCATTGTTCACCGAGATATTCGCCATCGGCGTGAAGATAAAGGAAGAGCAGGATTTAACGGTTTAATGTGGGGGGAGGATTATGAAAAAGATAAGTATATTGGGTATCCTGGCTATATTGGTCATTGTTGCAGAGTTTACCTATGCGATGATAGCGGGCTGGGTGGATATGAAGAATAGTTTTCTTGAGGGTTACAATAGTGTAAATGTGCATTCGGGAACTCCACAGCCGGAGTATTCCGGTTTATTTGATAAGGTATATGTGGATGTAAGACCTTTGGAAACGACAGCAGTCGATTCCTTGACGAATCGTTTTGCCGATAAGTCAGTACCTTATCAGGTAAAGAGAATAGGCACTGTGATTGTCCCCACTGTCTGGAGTTCCATAGTGAACTTCTTTGCCATGTTTGCCATCATTCCTTTCTTTGTAGGAATCTATTGTCTGATACGTTTGCTGGTATCCATCTCAAAGCGGGAAGTGTTTACTTCGGATAATGTAGCCCGGTTGCGTTTCTTTACTTATTCGTTTGCTGCATTGTACGGCTTGATGACTTTGCACGATTGGCTGAATCATCTTGAAGCAGTGAAGCAAGTGGCTCTGCTGGGCTATGAAGTGGTTGCATCGCATGATACGGATTTCACATCCCTGGTTATTATAATTCTTTTCACCGAGATATTTGCCGCCGGGGTGAAGATAAAGGAAGAACAGGACTTAACTATTTAGGTGTGAGTGGGAAAAGAATAATTGATAAATAGAACACAATTATATGATTATAGTAAACCTTGACATAATGATGGCCCGAAGAAAGATATCTTTGGGCGAACTGGCGGAGAAGATTGATATTACGCCTGCCAATCTCTCTATTCTCAAAACCGGAAAGGCTAAGGCCATCCGTTTCTCTACACTGGAAGCAATCTGTAAGGAACTTGATTGCCAGCCGGGGGATATACTGGAGTTTAAGGAGGGATAAATAGGGAGAAGAAGGCGCAAGTAGAGGTTGAAATGCTTACCGCCTTAAGAAACTCCGTTTACGTACTACGGTAAACGCCTTTACATACTATGGTAAACGTCGTTACTTCATAATGTAAAAGCCGTTACATTCTGGAGTAACGGCTTTTACATTATAGGGTAAACATCCGGTAAATATAATCTGCTGATTATTAGCTTATATATTGTCGGTCGTAACCTTTAGATGCCTTTCGCTTTGAAGGCCAGCGCATACATTCGCATCTGCTTTACCATAGACAGCAGTCCGTTGCTACGGGTGGGCGACAAGTGTTCCTTCAGTCCTATTTTATCAATGAAATAGAGGTCGGCGTTCAGTATCTCATCCGGTGTGTGCCCGGAGAGTACTTTGATAAGCAGTGAAATGATTCCTTTCACAATCAGTGCGTCGCTTTCGGCCTGGAAAATAATTTTTCCGTCCACTTCGTCTGCCTGCAGCCATACGCGGCTCTGGCAACCTTCAATCAGGTTTTGTTCCGTCTTGTATTTTTCGTCGAGCGGTTCCTGCTCGTTTCCTAAATCAATAAGAAGTTGGTACCGGTCCATCCAATCGTCGAAATCATTGAATTCGGCAATTACTTCATCTTGTACTTCGTTGATACTTATCATGGGATTTACTATTTTACTATTTACGATTTACTATTTGATGGTCTATTTCTCATTGTAGATGACTTCCAGCAAGGTCTGTCCCACGGCGTTGAGAGTGCCCTTGTCGATGATGTCCATGGTGTCGTCTATCGTGTGCCAGAAGTCACCGAAGCCGGTGTCGCAGTTTGGGTCATAGTTGATGATGTCCACGCAGGGAATCTGCCGCAGGTTGTATACATACATATGGTCGTCTGTCACTTCGGTGCCTTTTTCTTTGGGGAAGAAGTTGCCGAAGCCCAGGCGGTGGGCTGTGTTCCATATCTTGTTCACGTACTTACCGGCGGTTCTTTGAGAGAACTGTTCCTTGTAGAAGGTGGCGTTCTTTCCACCTACCATGTCGAGCAGGATGCCGTAGCGGGCATTATAGCCGTCTACATGGGGTACTCGTCCCCAATATTGCGAGCCCAGGCACCAAGTGTCGTTCTTGTATGTACCTTGATAGAAGTAGGGGATGCCATAGTCTTCAGCGTCAAAGAAGATGATGTCGATGCCGATGGCTGGAGCCTGCTGTTGCAGTTGGCGGGCCACTTCGAGCAATACGCCTACACCGCTGGCTCCATCATTCACACCCAGGATGGGGCTGTGATGCTTCGTCTTGTCGGCATCCTGGTCGGCATAAGGACGACTGTCCCAATGGGCACAGAGCAGTACACGCCTTTTACTTTCCGGATTATAGGCGCCGATAACGTTGCGCGCTTTCAGGATGGTGTTGTCGTAAGCCACCAGGTCGGCATGCTGGTTGTATACCTTGGCGCCGAATTCCTCCAGCTTCTTGGCAAGGAATTCTCCGCAGGCTTTGTGGGCGGCGGTGTTGGGCACGCGCGGACCAAAATCCGCTTGGGTCTGTATGTATTGGTATGCACTGTCTGCACTGAACTGGGGTACTTGGACAGTCGCTTTGGTCGCATCGCCCTCACTGTCATTATCGGCTGCAGACTTGCTGCTGTTGTTGCTGCATGCCACTATCGCTACAATCAGCAACAGCAGCAACGGGATGAATGTATAATTCCGTTTCATTCTCTTTCTGTATTAAAACTTAGTTTCACTTCTTTCTTTCCAACTTCCAATGTTACCGCAGCACCGTTTATCAACGGTACGTTCATGCTGACATGTCCGACGGGAAAATCGAAACATATCGGATAATCGTATTCCTTCACCAAATCGGCCAATGCACCATATAGGTCTTTTCCCAGGGACTTGTTCTCCTCGTATTCGGTGAATTGTCCGATGATGAGGCCGGAAAGCTTGTCGAGGACACCGCCCAGTTTGAGATTGTACATCATGCGTTCCACCGCATGCGGGCGTTCTCCCACATCTTCGATGAAGAGAATGGTGCCTTCGGCGGGAATGTCGTACGGAGTGCCGCGCAGCCCGTAGAACACTGACAAATTGCCACCGCGCAACACGCCTTTTCCCTTTCCTTTATGATTTAGTTTGTGCCCCGGGCAGACATAACTGAATGCTTCCGTTCCTTCCAATGCCTGCCCGAACAGTACATCCTTCAGTGCTTGTGTGCAGAAGTCGTCTTCCGGTTCTACTGTGAGATGGCGCGCCATGGGGGCGTGCAACGACGCGAAGCCATTCTGCTGGAACAGATTATGGAGGGCGGTGATGTCACTGAATCCGATGAGCCATTTGGGATGCTGCCTGAACTTGGTAAAATCCAGTTTGCCTATCAGATGCACGGCTCCGTAACCGCCCCGGCTACAGAATATGACTTTGGCTTCTTCATCGTCCATGGCTTCCTGCAGGTCCTCAAGGCGTTGCCGGATACTTCCTGCATACGTTCCGTTGGAACTTCCCGCATGCTTTGCGAATACGACTTCCAGCCCCCAGGACTTCAAACGTTTGTAGGCGCCTTTCAGGAAAGATTTGTCAATCTTGCTGGAAGGGGAGAGAACAATGACACGGTCACCTTCCTGCAGATACGGAGGGAAAATAAGACTACCCATACTATATTATCAATCTATTTTGGGCAAAAGTACACAATTCACCACAGATATCACAGATTAACACGGATTTTTAACAGAAGAGAGCGAGGAGAGGGGAATGTGTTCTGTGCAAATTCGTGTCATCTGTAGTGAATATATCAAAATGATATTAAACATATAAAATTTCAACGGGATAAATGCTGCATTTCTCGACATTTTTTTAGATATTTGCTAAAAATCTAACGTTATGGAACCAATACGGAACTTTGCCCAGTTAACAGCCCACCTGAAAACCTTGAATAAGAGGAAACGTATTGCGGTAGTCTGTGCCAATGACCCTAATACAGAATATGCCATATCCCGTGCCTTGGAGGAGGGGATTGCGGAATTTCTGATGATTGGCGATTCTGCCATATTGGAAAAATATCCCACCTTGAAGAAATATCCTCAATATGTCAGTACCTTGCATATAGAAGATTCTGATGAGGCTGCACGTGAGGCGGTGCGTATCGTACGCGAGGGTGGAGCAGATATCCTGATGAAAGGCATCATCAATACCGACAATTTGCTACGTGCCATTCTGGACAAGGAGCATGGTTTGTTGCCTAAAGGAAAGATTCTGACCCATCTGGCCGTGATGCAGATACCTACTTACGATAAACTGCTCTTTTTCTCCGATGCTGCGGTCATTCCTCGCCCGACGCTTCAACAGCGCATTGAAATGATTTGGTATGCCATTCATACTTGCCGCCATTTCGGGATAGAGCAGCCACGTATCGCGCTGATTCATTGCACGGAGAAGGTCAGCGCCAAATTCCCCCATTCTTTGGACTATGTGAATATTGTGGAACTGGCGGAAGCCGGAGAGTTCGGCAATGTTATCATCGACGGTCCGCTAGATGTGAAGACCTCTTGTGAGAAGACGAGCGGTAACATCAAAGGCATTGTATCACCGATTGACGGGGAGGCGGATGTGTTGATATTCCCAAACATCGAATCGGGAAATGCTTTTTATAAGGCTGTATCTCTGTTTTCTCATGCCGATATGGCCGGGTTGCTGCAAGGGCCCTCATGTCCGGTGGTATTACCGTCGCGTAGCGATTCTGGTTTGTCCAAATATTACAGCATTGCCATGGCTTGCCTGACCAGCGGGGTGAAAGAGTCTTAATTGTAATTAGTAATTTGTAGTTCGTAATTTGTAAATCGTAATCAATGAAAATACTGGCAGTAAATCCCGGTTCCACCTCGACAAAAATTGCTGTCTATGAGGATGAAACTCCCCGTCTGGTACTCAACATCCGGCATTCGGTGGAGGAACTTTCCCAATTTCCCCGCATCATCGACCAGTTCGAATTCCGCAAGAAGTTGGTACTGGAAGCTTTGGACAACAATGGAATCCCTTTTGAATTTGACGCTATCGTGGGGCGTGGAGGATTATTGAAACCCATTCCGGGTGGTGTTTATGTAGTGAATGACGCCATGTTGGATGATATTGCCCATGCGATGCGCAGCCATGCATGTAACTTGGGATGCCTGATTGCTTCCGAACTGGCAGCTCTGCTTCCCGGTTGCCAGGCTTTTATTGCAGATCCCGGTGTAGTGGATGAGTTGGATGAAATAGCCCGCATTACGGGTTCGCCTTTGATGCCACGTATCACCATTTGGCATGCCTTGAACCAGCGTGCCATCGCCCGGAGATATGCTGCCGAGCACAACACCCGATACGAAAACTTGAACCTGGTTATCTGCCATCTGGGTGGCGGCATTTCTGTGGGGACACACTGCAAGGGGCGTGCCGTCGACGTGAACAATGCACTGGACGGTGAAGGTCCTTTCTCGCCGGAACGTGCCGGGACCTTGCCTGCCGGGCAGCTGATAGATGTTTGCAGCTCCGGTCGTTTTACCAAAGAGGAACTGAAGAAGCGTATTTCCGGTCGTGCCGGTTTGACGGCACATTTGGGTACGACAGATGTTCCTGCCATCGTAAAGCGGATAGAGGAGGGGGACAAGCACGCGGAACTGGTGCTGAATGCAATGATTTATCAGATAGCCAAGTGTGTGGGCGCCGCTGCTGTTGTGCTTTATGGTAAGGTGGACGCCATTCTGCTTACGGGAGGTATGGCACATTCCGAGTACATCACTTCACGATTGCAGGAGCGCGTGTCTTTCCTTGCTCCTGTTCACGTCTATCCCGGAGAAGACGAATTGGAAGCATTGGTACTGAATGCGCTGGGAGCTTTGCGTGGAGAGCTTCCGGTGCAGGTTTATCGGTAATAAGCATATTTTTTGTGCTCTTTAGCGGAACACTTTGTCTCAACGTACAAAATAGTTTGTTTCCATACAGCAAGACACTTTGTTTCAAAAGAAAGAAACAAAGTGTCTTGCTGTATGGAAACAAACCGTTCCGTTATATAGAGACTCGGTTTATTTACCGTAATCGTCGTACATCATCAACAGATGTGAGGAGCTCCAGCTGAAATGGGGAGCTTTCAGGCGTCCGCCGGTATGGGTTCCGTAGTTCTCGTGGATGGGAGCACCCTCTTTCAGCCCGCTTAGGCGGTCGAAGACTTGCAGCGTATATTCATCTGCCAGCTGGTTGTAGCCGTAGTTGCGCAGTCCGCGGATGGCAAAGTAGGTTTGGTCCAGCCAGATGGGGCCACGCCAGTAGCCGCGCGGATTGTATTTGGGATTGTCGGCGGCAATGGTAGGGAAGGGGATATACGTGGAGAACTTTGCCGTATCTTGAAGTATGGGCAGCATGCTGTCCACTTGCGCCTGTGTGGCAATCCGGGTCCACAACGGAGTGTAGGCTTCGCAGCCCGGCTCTTCGATGAATGAACCGTCCTTCAGACGGCGGTCGCAGAAGAAGTTGATGTTCTTGTCAAAGAAATAGTCGGCTACCTGGCTACTGTAGTCCGGTGCGTCGAAAGGTATCTTCAGCAGGCTGGAGAACTTCTTCAGCAGTTTGCATTCCAGTGCCAGATAAGCGTTCAAGTCCACACTCTCCTGATCCATACTCCAGGCATCCTCGTAGCCTTCGTTTTTCAGCATCACGGCGCCGTCAAAACGGATGGCGTTGTCCATACCGCTTTCCCAGGCGGCAGCTTCCAGTGTTCCGTCGGTAGCACCGTATTCGCACATGCCATTGCGGTTGTGGTCGCGTTTTTCGTACCACCATTTATAATAGGAGAGCAGTTGAGGGTACATTTCGGCAACGAAGGCGGTGTCACCCGTATGGGTGAAGATTTCGTCGACAGCCCAGCATACCAAGGGAGGTTTGCTGTCACGGGCATTGTTCTCGGAGGGGTCGGTATAGATACAGTCGATAATCATGCCGTCCGGTTGCTGGTAGTCGAACATGGCGCGGATGTTGTTCTTGGCCAGTTCGGGGTCGAACTTGGCGGTTCCGGCACTGAAGCGCCAACTGTCCCATGCCCAGAAGCCGACGAAATAACCTACGGCATGGCTCGGGATGATGCCTTCGTGAAGCAATCCGCCGCGGTGTGTCCGCCAATTGGAGATGAGCGTGGTGACGGCTTTCACGGCGATGCGGTCGTATTCGGGCTTCATGTCCTTGCGCAGTATCTTGGTGAGGTAACCTTCCCAACGTTCGGCATTGGCTTGCAGGGCGGGGGTGGGATTATTGAGCAAGCCCGGCAGGTTTTGCAGGCCGGCAGTCATCTCTTTTTCGGAAGTGAAGAAAGAGATGGCTACGTTGACGGGGTAGCGCGGAGAGCGGACGAGGGCTGTATAGTTATTGTCAGTCTTGGCCAGCTCTACATTAGGAGTAAAGGTCACGGTTACGGTTTCGCCACTGGGATGACGGGCGATGACGGAGTTCTGTTCTACGCTGACGGTGATGTCTTTGCCCCATTGGCTACCGGAGAACAGCAGGTCTTCAGCCGTGTCGGCTTCGATGCGCAGCAAGGCGGTCGAGGCACTTGTGAAGTTGAGCCGTTGCGTGATGTTCCCGTGGGTGGAATGTGCCGACATATAGAGCTCGCCGGGGTAATAGCAAGTGGAATCCAGAACAAAAATCTCTTGTGTATCTTTGGCAAAGCTTACGACGGCGGCTGACTGTGCCATCCACTGGCGGCGGAACATATCGAGGCTGAAGGGGCCGCAGAAGCCGTTGACCCATTGTTGCCGTTCGGGCAGCGTGAAGCCCATCCACGAGCCGGCGTCGGTGAACCAACCGTAGCAGCGGTGCAGGGTGTCGGGAGTATAGGAGATGTCCAGTATGTCGGCGAAGGTATACCGTTTCTCCGTAGTGCTTTTCATGCCGGGGGTGCAGGATGCGATGCCTGCGGCCAACAATGTGAAGCAGAGTATGCGTATAAATTTGTATTTCATATGAATGAGGTATTTAACGGTTATTTGTGCGCTTGTTCCGCCGCATCGTCCTCCGGTGCGAGGGGAGCGAGTGTGAAGCTGTATTTCCATTCGTGTGGAGTGATGGTGTACTCGGGATGCACTTGTGCTCCCCAAGTATTGTCACCGCCTACGCCCATCTGCTTGTGGTCGATGTTGAGCCATACCATATCTTTCTTCTGGATGCTTCCACCGTGGCGGCGCTCCATCTGCGAGGGACGGTATTCAATGTCCTCCATCGGGAAGTTCCAGGCGCTTACGCTCAACGGTTCCTCGCCCACTACCAGCAGGCCTTCGCCGGTTGCATTACGTAGGGCCACCCAGCGTACGTCACAATGATTGGCCGTCTCTTGGGCACGTACATACGGATGGAATTGTTCCCACACCGTGGCGTTGTAGAGGCCTATCAATGCTCCCGTCTTGCGGTCGGCATACGTCTCTTGCGGACCACGGCCCAGCCAGGTCATCATTTCATATTCGGCAGGGAGTATCATGCGCATGCCCAGGCGCGGCATTTCACTCAATGGCTTCTTGCCGGGGGTGAAGTGCATGGTTACTTGAACCTTGCCGTCGGGAGTGATTTTGTAGAGAGTCTGCAAATCAGCATCTAGTTCTTCCATGCGGTAGGTCGCAGTGACAGTAGCCGTTTGTCCGGCTTTCGCAACTTCGATATGCTGTAGTTTGGCATCGCGTCCAGCGTTTTTCCAAGTGCCGCAGCGTATCAGATGTCTGTTTGGAATGTCATTGTCAGTCAACGGGCGCCAGAAGTTGGGTTGCAGCCCTTCCTTAATCAGATTCTTTCCGTTGTAGTTCAGCTCTGTCATTTCACCGTTTCGGGTAGAGAAAGCTACCTGGAAGTTATTGCCTTTCACGGTCAATGCTTCGTTGTTGCGGTTTACGGTCAACGTTCCCTCCACCGGCTGAACGGTTTTGGCTGACGGGACGGAAGGCAGTTCCCATTGTTCGATGGCAACCTCGTGTCCTTTCGGTACTAATGGCGCTTCGTGCTTGGTGAATGCACGCAGTGTGAGGAAATACTCCTTGCCGTCGGCAGGCAGCGCTTTCAGTGGCAATTCTATGTTGGCAGAGTTTCTGGGAGTAATCTTGGGGAAATCCATCTCACCGTTCTGAACGGTCTTGCCGTCGCATTCTACTGCCCAGCGGAGGGTATATCCTTCCAATCCGATGAAATCGTGCCAGTTGGTGACCTTTATCTTGTTCGGGGTGAAGGCGAGCGGTTCGAAATGGATGTATTGCAATACCTTCTTCACTTCGTAGATGTGCGGGTGCGGGGTGCGGTCGGCAGCAATCAAGCCGTTGGCACAGAAGTTGGAGTCGTTGACGACGCCTACAAATCCCATGTCGCCGCCAAAAGCCCAGATGTCGTGCTGGTTCTCGTCCTTGATGGCAAATGTCTGGTCCACCCAGTCCCAAATGAAACCGCCTTGCAGCTGATCGTACTTGTAAATCAAGTCCCAGTAGTCCTGGAAGTTACCTACGCTGTTACCCATGGCATGGGCATATTCGCAAAGAATCATGGGGCGGGCATCACGTTGGTTCACGTGTTGGCGCAACCTCCAGATGCGTGCGTACATGGGGCAATAGATGTCGCTCTTGGAGTTGTAGCCACCCCCTTCGTATTGTATGGGACGGGTAGGATCTATCTTCTTGGTATAGTCATACAGAGTTTCGAAGTGCTTGCCGTAGCCCGACTCGTTGCCCATGGACCAAGTCACGATGGCAGAGTAGTTGCGGTCGCGCGCAATCATACGACTCATCCGCTGCATGAAAGGCACCTCCCAGGCGGGGTAGTTGGCAAGGGTCTCATCTTTGTGGAACATCATGCCATGGCTCTCGATGTTGGCTTCGTCTACCATATAGAGTCCGAATTCCGTGCAAAGCTCGTACCACGCATAGTTGTTCGGGTAGTGGCAGTTGCGTACACCGTTCAGGTTGAACTGCTTCATCAGCTGGATGTCGTGTATCATGGAAGCTACGGTGATGGTACGTCCCTTGTGCGGGTCGTGCTCGTGACGGTTCACCCCCTTGAAGAGGACGGCCTGGCCGTTAATCATCTGCATGCCGTTCATCATTTCCACGGTACGGAAGCCGAAAAGGTGCGTAAAGGATTCCTGCGGTTTTCCTTGTGCATCAAAGGTGCTGACTACCAGCGTGTAGGTGTTCGGTGTTTCGGCATTCCAGGCTCGTGCATTCGGGAACACTTGCTGCTGGGTAAACAAAGTGTCTGTGGCAGAGGTTATGGACTTTTTCCGGTCATAGATAACCTTGTCCTTGTCCATTACCTTGACTTCCACCGTTTCTCCGGCTTTAGGCCGATGGAGGAATACGTCCAGCTTTAGTTCGCCATCCTTGTAGTTGTTTATCAGTTCCGCTGTCATCCGGAAGTCCTTGACGCGGCTCTGGGGGCGGGCGTAGAGATAAACACTCCGTTCGATGCCGCTGTATTTCCAGTAGTCCTGGCCTTCCAGGTAGGAACCGTCGCTATAACGGAATACTTTTACTGCCAGTTTATTGTTGCCCTTCTTCAGCAGGTGGGTGATGTTGAAGTGCGACGGTAGGCGGCTGTCTTCTGCATATCCTGCCAATTCGCCGTTTACCCATACATAGTAGGCAGACTCCACCCCTTCGAAATCAAGAAAGATGTCCATGCCTCCCCAGCTAGCCGGGACGGTGAACTCGCGGATATAAGCACCTACGGGATTGTAGTCGGTAGGCACGTAGGGCGGATTGGGCGGGAACGGATAACGGGTATCTGTATAGATAGGTGCATCGAAGCCTTGCAGTTCCCAGCTTCCCGGAACTTCAATTTTACTCCACTTGCGGGTACTGAATCCGGGCTTGTGAAAGTCTTTGGGGCAGAGGTCATTGTTCTTTGAAAAAAGAAATTTCCAGGTGCCGTCCAGAGTGATACGGCGTTCCGTTGCAGAATTAACGTCGAACCGTACGTCGGCGGGCAAGGTACGTTGTTTCAATGCGTTGGCTTCATTCGTAAACGGAGTGAAGTGGGCGTGCATCGGTTCTCTGTTCATTTCGTTGACTTGCGGGTTTTGCCACGGCTCATTGTCTGCCAGGGCACCGGTGCAAAGCAGCGAAGAGAGAAGAAAGGTATAAAGTTTGGTCTTCATATTATTAATGATTAATTGGAAGTTGAAAATTGAAAATGGGAAACGGAAAATTTTCACCTTTCACCTTTCCATTTTCAGCTAAATAGAACAAAACAATGTCACTAAGAATGGGACGCTGAAGTCTACTACAAATCCATGGAAAATGGAAACTACTACAAACTGCTGTCCGGCTGTCCGTGTGATGATGGGCAGTGTGGTGTCCATCGTCGTGGCTCCTCCGGCAGAGATGGGAGCAAGGTTTCCGAACCATCGTACCAGCAACGGAGCGGCTAGCAGTGTCAGAATCTCCCGGCTGATATTGGCAAGCAGGGCGATGGTGCCCAGCTCGGCTCCCTTGTATTCGGTAATGAAGATACTGGAGAGCGAGTAATAGCCGAATCCGGAACCTACGGCCAGACAGTCCGTTATAGAACGGTGTGTCAGAATCAGGCTGACGGCTGCGGAGCCTGCTAGCGTTCCCAGTATCGTCATGATGGGCAGGAATACCAGTCGCGGATTGAGTGAACGGAAATTCTTCAGGGTTTGCGGGTCGTTACCCACGCTCAGCCCTACACTGAACATCAGCGCACAAAGCGCGTAGTAGCTGATGTTGGTTTCTGCAATATCAAAGGGCAACAGATGGCATACGCCGCAAATCGTACCCAGTACGAAAAAGCCCACTATGATAAGACTTCCTTTCATGCCCTTCCTCCTTTCTTGTTATACAAGGCTCTCCACAATGCCCAGGCGGCGATGACGCTTCCCAAGGTTCCTCCCAGGGTGAGTATCACAGCTTCAAGGCCTATGGTATGGAGTCCCTTGATGATTTGCTCGTTGCTTCCGACCTCGATGCCGAGGATAAACAGCAGCAACCAGATGAGCAGGGTGATGATTTGGTGGATTTTCTTTAAGTCCCGTTTCCGTAAGAGATAGCCCAGCAGCATTCCCGTGAGCATTAGTCCGATGATTGTAAACATATCTATGTCGTTTTTTAGTGGCAAAGATAGTATGGTCTATTTTTGCAGGTGCAAAGATAAAGCTTTCAAAGCAAACAAGGCGGCATTGCCGGGGGCGAATGCCGCCTTGATATACTATTTGGGAAAAGGATTATTCGTTTATTTTATTGTTGGTCTGAATCTCCATCAGAGGAATGGGCAGGAAGGAATGGGTAGATGCACTGAATCCGGTTCTGCCGTCAGCCTTCATGGCTTCGTCCAGTTTGCCCCAACGACGGAGGTCATAGAAGCGTGAGTTTTCCAGTGTGAATTCCACCAGACGTTCATGTTCAATCTGTGCTTTAACAGCAGCTTGGTCACTTCCGGTCATGGCAGGCAGTTTGCCGTGCACGCTACGTACTTCGTTAATCAATGGAATGGCTTTTTCTGGATGGCCTTGTTCATTGTAGATTTCAGCCTTCATCAGCAGTACATTGGCATAACGCATCAATGGCATGTTGGTACCTACGTAGTTTTGTGCATAGTCGCTCCAAGTTGAAGGCATGTATTTACGGTAATTATATCGGGTGGCAGAATTCTCATCATAGATGTCATCGTAATTGTACCCCAGAATGTGCCCGCCTTCATAGTAATACGGATCATCAAACATCATGGAACCATAGGCACGGGCATCGTACATGTTACCTTCGGCAATGCGTCCTTCTTTCAGGAATTCGTTGTACATCATGTCGCTGACACGGATTTCGTCCCAACCGGACATGCTGCCCGGAGCTACCCAGAAGTGGAGTACGTGCTTGTGGAAAGTACCGTCGGCCGTACTGTTGGTAAACTGAAGTTCCAGAATGGACTCTTTGCAATTCTTGTTGGTTCCGTCGAACATGCTTCCGTAGTCGGACTCCAGTTCGTAGCCGGTCACTTTGTTGAAAGCGGCTTCTGCCAGCCCCAGGTATTCGGCCTTTTTGTCACTTTCTTCATAAGCACGGGTTAAGTAAGCCCATCCCAGGTAAGAGTAGGCTGCTCCTTTGGTTACACGTCCCGCTTCGGAAGAAGGGCGGTCTTGTGGCAGCATGCTGCCTGCTTTGTCCAGTTCGGTACAGATAAAGTCCCATGCTTCCGTTCTGGTAGACAATGCTTTGTGAGTCTGGGATTCTCCGGTCAGATATTCATTGCGGATAATGATTTTCTCCCAGCTCATAATCAGTTTGAAATGATAGTAGGCACGCAGGAACAGAGCTTCGCCCGTAAGATGGTTCTCGTCATCGGCACTCATCTTCTCACCGCTGGTCTGTACTTTGTCAATACCGTATAATACGTTGTTGGCGTAGTTGATGCCATTGTAATTGTTCATCCAGTATTCTTTGATACTGGAGTTCTCATTGTTGTAGGTGAATCCGTACAATGCAGCCCATTCCGGATAGTTGTTGACGTCCTGGCCTTTTACCATCTCATCGCTACGGAAGGTTTCCACAACAAACTTGACTTCTGCAACCGTGTAAGAGCCGGTGCGGTTATCCAGCTGGCCATATACCGCTGATAGACCTGCCTCTACGTCGGCTTTATCTCTCCAATATTTGTCGGTAGAAAAGTCGGGGGACTCTGTCGTCAGGAAATCATCGCATCCTGCCAGTAAGGCGGCGCATAAGAAAGAGGCTATAGATATAATTTTTTTCATTGTTTTCTTGTTTTTAATGGTGATTAGAATGTAACTTGCAGACCTATTACAAATGAGCGGGTGAACGGGTATACAAAGGAGTCTACACCGGTGTCCAGAATGCTTGAAGAGAATTCAGGGTCGATACCGGAATATTTGGTGATGGTAAAGAGATTCTCTCCACTGACATAGAGGCGGCATTTTTCAAGATACATTTTCTTAGCCAAAGCTCTGGACAAGCTGTATCCTAACTGCAACTGGCGAAGGCGGACGAAGTTACCGTTTTCGAGGAAGCGATCGGATTCACGGGTATTTTCATTCGGGTCACCCAGTACAGCTCTTGGCATGCTTGTTCCTGCGTTTTGCGGTGTCCATGCATTCATGGTGCTTGTGAAGTAGTTTCTACCGGCGTCCATTCCTTCATAATACAGACGGTTTACGTTGTAGAGTTTGTGCCCCCATGCACTGCCGAACTGGAAGGAAAGGTCAAAGTTCTTATAGGAACCGCTGAATGACAAGTTGGCTTCCACCTTGGGAATACCGGAACCGGAATATACCTTGTCGCCGGAGTCGATGCTTCCATTGCCGTTTACATCCTTGAAGCGGATATCACCGGCTTTGGCACTCGGCTGGAGACGTTCGCCTGCACTGTTTACGTAAGTAGCAGCTTCTGCATCAGTCTGGAATATGCCGTCAGTCTGATACAGCCAGAAGCTGGCTACCGGATAACCTTTCAGTGTTTGGGTTACGAAGTGGCCGTCACCCTTCCAGGCAGAACCATAAAGTATCTGGTTCGGGTCTGCCTTCAACATTTCGTTGTGGATGGTAGAAAGGTTGAAACCGATATTATAGTCGAAACCGTTGATGTTGTCTCCATAGTTCAATTCAAGCTCGAAACCTTTGTTTACCATCTTTCCTACGTTGACAGTAGGATTGTAGATACCTGCAGAAGGCGGCATGACTTTTTCAATCAGTAAGTCTTCCGTTGTGTTGTAATAGTAGTTAAGGCTACCGCTCAACTTATTGTTGAAAAGACCGAAGTCGAAACCGATGTTTTTGGTATCGGTAGTTTCCCAACGCAAATCGTCGTTTACCAGATAGAGGTTGGACATGCCGGCCCAAGGATTGCCACCTTGTATGTAGCTCATCCATTGGGTATTGCTGTTACTCATTGTTGGCGCATAATAGTAGCCCAGTGCACTCTCGCTACCTAGGCGTCCCCAGCTGGCGCGGAACTTCAAGTTGCTGATAGGGGTGTTTTTGGGGAAGAAATCTTCCTCACTGATTCTCCATCCCACTGCTACGGAAGGGAAGGTACCCCAACGGTTGTTTTTACCGAACTTGGAAGAGCCGTCGGAACGTACAGTCACTTGCAGCAAGTAACGGCTGGCGTATGAATAGTTGAAGCGTCCGAAGAAAGAAGCGCGGTTGTAATCGTAGAAAGTACCTGTGCCGGCAAATGTACCGCCGATACCAGCATCGATTGTGGGAGATGTCGGGTCGAAGAATCCGCCGGGAACCTCGCTGGAACTCAGACTGCCGCCTACTACATCATATTCGGTTTTCTTGCCTTCCACGCTGACAGAACTTTTATCCTGATGGGCGGAAATGATGGAGTTACCTATCATGGCAGTAACGGAATGCTTGCCGAAGTCTTTCATGAAGGTCAATACATTCTCGAATGTTTGCTTGCGATAGTATGAGTTGTACTCGTAGTTATAAGGATAGAGGCTCGGCTCTTGTGCATTGGCTTCGTATTTGGCACGATGATAACGGTCGTTGTAGTAGTAACCGTCGTACGTATAGCTTGTTTTGAATGTAAGCCACGGGGCGAGGTTCATGGTCAGACCGATATTGCCGGTAATGTCGTAACCCGTATATTTTCTGTCTTTGTAATGGTCGTCTGCCATGACATTACGGTTGGTTGGGAATTCCATCTTGGTACCGTCTACCGACATGTCGGTCAGACCGTATCCGTATGTCTGGTTTTCGTCGTAAACGGGCACCAGTGGCGAAATGGAGTACATTTCTTTTAAGGAATACTGAGGCTGTTTGCTTTGTGTGACCTTGAAGTTCAAGCTCGCATCGAAATCAAAGATATATTTGTGTGCATTCAGTTTCAGACGGGCATTGTCCTGGATGTAAGAGTTACCTTTAAAGATACCCTTCTCGTCGGCATGGCCATAAGAAAGTGAATATTTAGCAACTTCAGAACCTCCGATGAGGTTTACATAATAGTTCTGTGCGATGCCGGTACGGAGCATTTCATCCTGCCAGTTTGTATCGGCACCGGTAGGGTTCTGTCCATTCTTGTACGTAAGATAAGCGGGCTTGTTTGTCCCTGCATTCTCGTACATCATGTTGTGCACTTTCAAGTAGCCGTCTGCATTGAGCATGTCGAACTTCTTGGCTACCGAGTTGACCGTCATATATGTATTAAAGGAAACTTTCAGTTCTCCTTCCTTTCCGTTCTTGGTAGAAACGATGACTACACCATTGGCGGCCACAGAACCGTAGATGGCAGCGGCGGCACCATCTTTCAGGATTTCCATGGATTCGATATCCTGCGGATTGATGGTGTTGATGTCGCCAGGATACCCGTCGATGATGTAAAGCGGCTCATTGTCACCCATAGTCTTGATACCACGGATTTTTACGGAAATGCTTGCACCTGCATTACCTCCCGATTTCAATACGCTTACACCGGCAATTTTACCTTGCAGTGCTTCGGTTGCGCTGGTAGTGGCACGCTTCATCAAATCTTCCGCTTTCACCGAAGAAATGGCACCGGTCATGTCGCTCTTCTTCATCGTACCGTAACCTACGACTACGACTTCATCCAGCATTTCAGAATCATCTTTCAATGCTATTTTGATGTTCTTCTGCCCGTTGAGGGGAATTTCCTGGGTTACATAACCCACATAAGAGATTACTATAGTTGCTTTAGGAGAGACTGTCAACGTAAAGTTGCCGTCAACGTCGGTGATGCAACCATTGCCGGTTCCTTTCTCCAAGATACTGGCACCGATAAGAGATTCTCCTTTGGTATCGGTTACGGTACCGGTTAGCTGGATGGTTTGCGCTAATGCACTTAGCGGCGCTAGACATACAAAGAGCAAAGCAAGTAGTAATGCTCTTTGCAAATACTGTTTAATTTTACCCATGTGTGATAAAGTTTTTTAAGGTTAATACTTTGTTTTTCACAAGGGCAAAGGAAGTGATATAATTATAAGGTTGACTATGACCTTTATCTATAAAATATCTACAAAGGAGGCTGAAAGCACTATTATTTAATCTACAAGATGATTGATAAATCGTTGAATAATAATATTTTATTGTAATATAATATATCTACAAGAGAGCTTTTCTCTTCGGCTTCGTTTTTAGAAGCTCTGGAGGTATTCAACCAAGTCTTCTTCTGTGGATAAGTTCAAGGATTTGCGTAAACGATACCGGTTCATATTGATTGTTTTGGGAATGGTGCCGGTTATCATGGAGATTTCTTTGGTTGACAGATTGACGCGCAATAGAGTTGCCAAGTATTTTTCGCCTTGCGTCAGATTAGGGTGTTTTAATGCAAGTCGGTCCAGAAATTCTTTGTTCTTTTCTTCTATATTCAGCAATAAGCTGCTGTTTGTCTTATCTCCGCTTTGATATTGGCTGATGAAGGCATTCACTTTTTTTAGGTGGGGAATGAGTGTTTGGTTATCCATCTTATAACCCTCTTTAATCATCCCACGTATCTTGTCGAGTAGCTCATTGCGGCTTCTTAGGAATACGGCAAAGCTGGTGACCTCCTGGCGGCTGTCATCCAAAGCACTCTGCACGTTTTTCAGTTCCATTTCTTGCTGTTGTAGTTTCAGTTCGGATACTTCGCGTTCGGAGAGTTCCAACTGATAGCGGGTTTCAATCAGTTGCAGGTCTTTTCTGCGTTTATACCATTTATATAGGAAGATACTGACAGCTAAACCGAGAATAAGTATGCTGCCCAAGAGCCATAGATTGCGTTTCAGCAATTCTATTTCATAGGTTTGTTCCTGCATTTCAGTGGCATGCTTCTGGTCCTGGTATCTTTTATAGGAAATTTCCTGCTCGATGTTACGCAGCTTGTTGCTGCTTTGCAGCTCTTTGCTCAGGTGCTGCATTTTCTCCAGGTATTTATAGGCTTGGGCATAGTCACCTATAGCTGCATATACCATGGACGAATATTCGTAATTGTCGCAAATCAGTTCGCGGGCTCCGATATTATGGGCATACTCGTAGGCTTTATGCAAGGCTTCCAGGGCTTTGGAGTATTGCTTGTCATAGTAATACTGTTTCCCCATGTTGTTGTAGTTTTCGCCAAGAGACCATTGGGCGTCCAGATTCTTGTTGATGGTGATGGCTTCCTGGATGAAAGAAAGTTTCTCTTCCGTATTTCCCTGGTACAGACAAAGGTTGTTCAGGTTGGTTGCAATCTCTTTCAGGTTTCGTTGGGCACGGTTGATGGCCAGCGCACGTTGGAAGAAACGCTCGGCAACGGTAAATTCGTTCATGAAGTGGTGCATAACTCCACGTTCGTTATAGCATCCGGCCACAGAAGTGGAATCACCAATGGCTTTGAATATGGAGGTTGCCTTGTCGTTTAGTTCTATGGCTTTGTTGTAGTCTCCCAGTTTGCTGTAGACACGTCCCATGAGGGAGTATAGTTGGGCACTTTGTTGCTTGTTTGCGGGGGTGATGTATTTCTGAGTATCATATAGATTCTTGATACTCAGGTCAAAGTTGCCCAATAGCTGTTCTGCCTGGCAATAAAGGAACATGGCCTGCGCACGGACCTCACTGGGCTCATCTTCGGGAAACAAGGCAGAAGCCTGAGCAGCATAGTAGGAAGCTTGTTTGGGGGTGTTGTATAGGCATTTCTGTGCTTGGTCAATCAATTTCTGTGCTTGCTGCATGTCTTGAGCTTGCAGTGGGGCAAGTGCTGACAGAAGACATACAAGTAGTAGACATAGGTTTTTCTTCATGGCATCGTCTTGTTTCTGCAAATTTAATTAATTCTTCTTAGAAGTCCGGTTTCCCTCCAAAAAGATTTATCTTTGTGCCTCAAAGATAGCGATATATATGTTATTACCTTATTTGAATAAAGATTTGATAGAGGCGGGATGCGATGAGGCCGGTCGCGGCTGTCTGGCCGGTGCGGTCTATGCCGCTGCCGTTATTCTGCCAACGGACTTTAAGAATGAACTTCTGAATGACTCCAAGCAGCTGACGGAAAAACAACGCTATGCCTTGCGTGAAGTGATTGAGAAAGAGGCTTTGGCATGGGCGGTGGGCGTCGTCTCTCCTGAAGAGATTGACAAAATCAATATCCTCAATGCCTCCTTTCTTGCCATGCACCGTGCTGTTGACCAACTGAATGTCCGTCCGCAACATCTGCTGATAGACGGCAATCGCTTTAAAAAATATCGGGACTTGCCGCATACTACCGTAGTGAAAGGAGACGGGAAGTACCTTTCCATCGCTGCCGCCTCCATTTTGGCAAAGACCTATCGTGATGACTACATGAACCGTCTCCACGAAGAGTATCCTTATTATGACTGGAATCATAATAAGGGGTATCCCACCAAGAAACATCGTGCCGCCATTGCTGAGCGGGGCACTACCCCCTATCATCGCTTGACGTTCAATCTCTTGGGGGATGGGCAGTTGTCGCTGAACTTCGGGTAATGATGCTGTTTAGAACCACTTAATCCTTCTGAACCATACGAATGTCACTGCTGATAATATTGCCGACAAAAGTATGATGAAAATAAACGCGTGCGGAAAACTCTCCAGGTGGATGTCCACATTCATGCCGTAGAAACTGGCTATCAACGTGGGAATCATCAGTGTAATGCTGAGGCTTGTCATACGTTTCATGATGGCATTCACATTGTTGGAGATGATGGAGGCGAAGGCGTCCATGGTTCCCGTCAGGATATCACTGTAGATGTTTACGGTATTGTATGCCTGCTTCAACTCGATGACCACGTCTTCCAATAATTCCAAATCCAGATAATTGGTGTCTTGAAAGATGTTTTTCAGCCGTCCTATCATCACTTCATTGCCACGGATGGAAGTGTTGAAGTAGACCAGCGTCTTTTGCAGCTTCATCAGTTGCAGGAGATCTTCGTTGCGGATGCTTTTCTCCAGCTCTTTTTCGGCGGTGGCCACATCGTTGTTTATCTGTTTCAGATATTTCAGGAACCAGACGGCGGAAGAGTAGATGATTCGCAGAATCAAATCCAGTTTATTGTTGACGACTATGTTCTTCCGGCGGGTATGCTGAATGAAGTCCGGTATCAGCTCCGTGTGGTGATAGCAGACAGAAACGATGATTCCGTCATTGGTGATAATGCCGATGGGCACAGTGATGAACGGCACGCCGCGTTGGTTGCTCTGCATCGGGATGCGGAGGATGGTCAGCAGCCAGTTGTCTTCTGTTTCCGTACGTGGGCGCTCGTCCACGTCGGCTATGTCTTCCAGGAATGATTCGGGAACTTTCAGCTCTTCGGTTAGGAATTTGAAATCATCGTTGTCCGGGCATTCTACGTTGACCCAGCAGTTGGGTTGCCATTCGGCCTTTTCAGTGAAGCCATTTTCACTGTAGAGATACTTTCTCATTGTTTGCCTCCTTTCTAGTTGGAACAGAGGCATTGCAGTCAACGTCTCCGTTCGTTTTATTGGTGAATACTATTGCACGTTCGTGGGTTTGAATCGTCCATATTTCTTGTTTTTTTATTTTTTAAGCGTGGCAAAAGTACATAAATCATTTGAAACAGTACGCTTTAACGGCTGTTTTTTGTACCTTTGCAACGCAAAAAACAGGTTCCTACTATAAAAGAACGTTTGTATCATACAAAAAGATTATACAATTAAATTCGATTAATATTATGAGTAAGAAAGCCCTTTTAATGATTCTTGATGGCTGGGGCATCGGCGATCAAGGCAAAGATGATGTGATTTTCAATACACCTACTCCGTATTGGGACAGTCTGTTGGCAACTTATCCGCATTCCGAGCTTCAAGCAAGCGGTGAAAACGTTGGTTTGCCCGACGGACAGATGGGTAATTCTGAAGTAGGTCACCTCAATATCGGTGCCGGACGCATCGTTTACCAGGATTTGGTGAAGATTAACCGTGCTTGTGCCGATGGCAGCATTCTGAAGAACAAGGAAATTGTTTCTGCTTTCTCATATGCAAAGGAAAACGGCAAGAATATTCACTTTATGGGACTGACCAGCAACGGTGGCGTGCACAGCTCTTTTGACCATTTGTTCAAACTCTGCGATATTTCCAAGGAATACGGTATCGAGAATACCTTCATCCACTGTTTTATGGACGGTCGTGATACCGACCCGAAGAGTGGTAAAGGTTTCATTGAGCAGTTGACTGCTCATTGCGAGAAGTCTGCCGGCAAGATTGCTTCCATCGTGGGACGTTTCTATGCCATGGACCGCGACAAACGTTGGGAACGTGTGAAGGTTGCCTACGATTTGTTGGTAAACGGTGAAGGCAAGGTTGCTACGGATATGGTCCAGGCTATGCAGGAGTCCTACGACGAAGGCGTTACGGATGAATTCATTAAGCCGATTGTGAACGGTGGCTTCGACGGTACCATCAAGGAAGGTGATGTTGTAATCTTCTTCAACTACCGCAATGACCGTGCCAAGGAATTGACCGTTGTCCTCACCCAGCAAGATATGCCCGAACAAGGCATGCAGACCATTCCGGGCCTGCAGTTCTACTGCATGACTCCGTACGATGCCAGCTTCAAGGGTGTGCATATCCTTTTTGATAAGGAGAACGTACAGAATACCTTGGGCGAATACCTTGCTGCCAATGGCAAGACCCAGCTGCACATTGCCGAAACAGAGAAGTATGCACACGTGACTTTCTTCTTCAACGGTGGCCGCGAGACTCCTTACGATGCTGAAGAGCGCATCCTGGTTCCTTCTCCGAAGGTTGCCACTTACGACTTGAAGCCCGAAATGAGTGCGTACGAGGTGAAGGACAAGTTGGTTGAAGCTATCAAGACCCAGAAGTTCGATTTCATCGTGGTGAACTACGCCAATGGTGATATGGTGGGACATACCGGTATCTACGAAGCTATTGAGAAGGCAGTGAAAGCCATCGACGAATGTGTGAAAGATACTGTTGAAGCTGCCAAGGCAAACGATTATGAAGTAATCATCATCGCCGACCACGGTAATGCCGACCACGCTCTGAATGAGGATGGTACTCCGAATACTGCCCACTCTCTGAACCCCGTTCCTTTCGTTTACGTTACTGCAAACAAGGACGCCAAGGTTGAGAACGGTGTATTGGCTGACGTAGCTCCTTCTATCCTGCATATCTTGGGTATGGAACAGCCGGCCGAAATGACTGGTAAGGATTTGATTAAGTAAGGCGTCAAGGCCGTAACAATATTTAGACGCGGATTATACGGATTCCACGGATGCTCTTAAAGTTGAGTCTGTGCAATCCGGATAATCCGCGTCTTTTTTTAATAGAATGATTATGATACAGATTGGTGATGTTGTGGTTTCTTTCGATGTCTTGCGCGAGAAGTTCTTGTGTGACTTGGGTGCCTGCCAGGGGATTTGCTGCATTGAGGGCGATGCCGGTGCTCCCGTAGAGCTGGACGAGGTGGAGAAACTGGAAGAGGTGCTTCCGCTGATTTGGGATGAGCTTTCTCCCGAAGCCCGCACCGTGATAGAGGAGCAAGGTGTGGTCTATACCGATTGTGAAGGTGACCTGGTGACTTCTATTGTGAACAACAAGGATTGCGTCTTTACCTGCTATGATGATAAAGGCTGTTGCTATTGCGCCATCGAAAAGGCTTACCGTGAGGGTAGGACCAACTTCTACAAACCCATATCCTGTCATCTCTATCCGATAAGGGTGGGGAACTACGGACTCTATAAGGCAGTGAACTATCATCGTTGGGATGTCTGCAAAGCCGCTATGTTGTTGGGACAAAAGGAAAATCTGCCCGTGTACAAGTTCCTGAAAGAACCGCTTATCCGTAAGTTTGGTGAGGACTGGTATGCAGAGTTGGAATTGGTAGTGGAAGAGATGAAAAAACAAGGAATCCTATAGTTCTTCTGTATGGAGACGGGTCTCTTCTTTGGAAGAGAAGAGGAATAAAGGAAAAGCCCCGGTCAGCAGGATTATCCTGCCCGTCCGGGGCTTCCTCGTTGTAAGATGTGAGGTTGGTTATTAAATTAATTAAGCGTCAATATTTGCATACGTTGCATTCTTTTCGATGAAATCGCGGCGAGGGCCCACGTCTTCGCCCATCAGCATGGAGAAGATATAGTCGGCTTCGGCTGCATTTTCAAGATGCACCTGCTTCAGCATACGGTTTTCCGGATTCATGGTGGTTTCCCACAACTGTTCCGGGTTCATTTCACCCAAACCTTTGTAGCGTTGGGTGTGTACTGCGTTTTCCGAACCGCCGCCGTAAGTGTCGATGAACTTCTGGCGCTGCTGGTCTGTCCAGCAATACTCTTTCGCCTTGCCTTTGGTGCAAAGGTAAAGGGGAGGAGTGGCGATGTACAAGCAACCCTGCTGGATGACTTGTGGGAAGTAACGGAAGAAAAGCGTCATAATCAGCGTGTCGATGTGAGAACCATCGACGTCGGCATCGGTCATGATGATAATCTTCTTGTAACGCAACTTGTCAATGTTCGCTTCTTTGCTGTCTTCACCGTCCACGCCGAAACGGATGCCCAGCGCCTGGATGATATTGTTTACTTCGTCGCTCTCGAATGCCTTGTGCCACATGGCCTTTTCCACATTCAGAATCTTACCGCGAAGCGGCAGGATAGCTTGGAACGCACGGTTACGGCCTTGCTTTGCTGAACCGCCTGCCGAGTCACCCTCGACGAGGAACAATTCGCATTCTTCCGGGTCCTTGCTGGAGCAGTCGGCCAACTTACCGGGCATGCCACCGCCGGACATCGGCGATTTGCGTTGTACGGATTCGCGTGCCTTACGTGCGGCGATACGTGCCTGGGCGGCAAGAATCACCTTGTCTACAATCAGCTTGGCTTCCTTCGGGTGTTCCTCCAAGTAGTAGGTGAGGGCCTCGCCCACAGCCTGGTCTACGGCGCCCATCACTTCGTTGTTACCCAGCTTTGTCTTGGTCTGTCCTTCGAACTGAGGCTCTGCCACCTTGATGGAGATAACGGCAGTCAGTCCTTCACGGAAGTCGTCTCCTGCAATCTCTACCTTGGCTTTCTCCAGCATCTTGTTGTCTTCGGCGTATTTTTTCAACGTACGGGTCAGTGCACGGCGGAAACCTGCCAAGTGGGTACCCCCTTCAATGGTATTGATGTTGTTTACGTAAGAGTGCACATTTTCGTTATAAGAAGTGTTGTACATGATGGCTACTTCCACCGGTGTGCCTTGCTTCTCGGTATTGATGTAGATTACATCGTTCATGAAGTGCTCGCGTGAGGAGTCCACGTAGCGCACAAATTCCTTCAGGCCTTCTTCCGAGTAGAAGATTTCCTTCTTGGCATTTCCTTCTTCGTCCTTTACGCGAAGGTCGGTCAGTGAAATCTTGATGCCTGCGTTCAGATACGCCAGCTCGCGCATGCGGGTGGCAAGAATATCATAGTTGTAGACTGTCTCCGTAAAGATGGTACCGTCCGGCCAGAACTGTTGGCGTGTACCGGTAATGTCTGTTGTGCCCACTTCTTTGACGGAGTAGAGCGGATGTCCGCAGGAATATTCCTGCTGATAGATTTTTCCGTTACGGAAAACCTGGGTAGTCATGTGTGTAGACAAGGCATTTACGCAAGATACACCTACACCATGCAGACCTCCCGATACCTTATAGGAACCTTTGTCGAACTTTCCTCCGGCATGCAGTACGGTCATTACAACTTCCAGCGCGGATTTCTTTTCCTTTTCGTGATAGTCTACCGGGATACCACGTCCGTTGTCTTGTACGGTGATGGAGTTGTCCTCGTTAATGGTGACTTCGATGTGGTCGCAATAGCCGGCAAGTGCCTCGTCGATGGAGTTATCCACAACCTCGTACACCAGGTGGTGAAGTCCTTTGCTGCTAATGTCGCCAATATACATCGCGGGACGCTTTCTCACTGCTTCCAAACCTTCCAGTACCTGGATGTTTTCGGCAGAATAGCTCCCGTTATTGGAGCGAATCTGTTCTTCAGTCATAATCTTTTTTCCTTATTGTAATAACAGAGCAAATATAGTGAAAATCCTCGGGATATGGTGCTAAACAAACGGATAAATTCGGGTAGTTTACAGCTTTTTAGCACAGAAAAGAAACTTGTGTGGAAGCAGGTAAATAGAGAGGTATAAATGAGAAAGGCCGGACTAAAAAGTCCAGCCTTGTAATATCTTTTGTGTAACAGTCAACTTAAGCCAGCTTGTTGATATAGATAGCCAATTTTGACTTCAAGTTGTTAGCCTTGTTCTTGTGGATTACATTAGTCTTAGCCAATTTATCCAACAGTTTTGTGATACCCGGATACATTGAGCCCGTGGGGGAATCGAACCCCCCTTTCAAGAATGAAAATCTTGCGTCCTAACCGATAGACGAACGGGCCATCCTTTGGTGAGCGTTTCCGCTCTTACAAAGAGTCTTTATTTCTCGTTTGCGGATGCAAAGGTAGAAACTATTTTTGAATTACCAAAACATTCGCAAGAAAAAAATATAGCTTTTTGTTGTCTTTTGTCTTAGAATGGAGTGTTATCTATTGAAAATCAGTGTAATATATGCTTTTATTTTTTTACACTCCTTACCTTGTTTTTTTATTCTTCTCCTTTTGTTTCTCTTCTTTCGGGCTTTTTTTGTAGCTTTGTTATCAGATTGAAACCAGATAAAGAAATCGGGAATGTTACAGAAAACACAGGGAATTGTACTGCATACCTTGAAATATAAGGATACATCTCTCATTGCAGACATCTATACAGAGGTGGCTGGCAGGGCTTCCTTCATGGTGTCCATACCCCGTTCGCGCAAGGCGGCGGTGAAGCCGGTACTCTTCCAGCCGCTGGCATTGGTGGAACTTGAAGCCGATTTCCGTCCTAATGCCACTATATATAAGGTGAAGGAGGCGAAGTCTCTTTATCCTTTTGCCACGCTTCCCTACGATCCCTACAAATCCGCCATCGCTTTGTTTCTTTCGGAATTCCTTTATCGCGCCGTCCGGGAGGAGGCGGAGAACCGTCCGCTGTTTGCTTATCTGTATCATTCCGTCATCTGGCTGGATGAATGCAGGGAGGGGTTTGCCAATTTTCATCTGGTCTTCCTGATGCGCCTTTCCCGTTTTCTCGGTTTGTATCCCAACCTGGAGGATTATCATGCCGGAGATTACTTCGATTTGCAGAATGCTTGTTTCACTCCCTTGCGTCCGCAGCTTCATTCCAATTACATCGCTCCCGAGGAGGCGGCCCGCCTGACACAGCTGATGCGTATGAATTATGAAACGATGCATCTTTTTACCATGAACCGGTTGGAGCGTACCCGCTGCCTGAACATTATGAATGAATATTATCGTCTGCATCTGCCGGATTTCCCGGTGCTGAAGTCTCTTGAAGTCTTGAAAGAATTGTTTGATTGAGGAGCGCCAATCTTGCTTGTCGGATGAAACAATAGCTCCTGATTGCGCGAGATGGGCATCTTATGCTGCATGAGATGTATATCTCATACAGCACGAGATGCCCATCTCATGCAATTGAACCCGAATATTTCTTATCTCCTTCGCTATACTTTATCCCAGCAGTTCCTTTACTTTGGCTGAGATGGCGCGGCCTTCGGCAAGTCCGGCAAGTTTCTTGCTGGCTACACCCATCACTTTGCCCATGTCCTTGCCGCTGGTGGCACCGACCTCGGCTATGATTTCCTTCAAGGCTGCTTCCAGTTCTTCGGCGCTCATTTGCTTGGGCAGATAGGTTTCAAGCACCTTTACTTGTGCCAGCTCATCGTCTGCCAAGTCCTGGCGACCTTGCTGTACATAGATTTCAGCGGCGTCTTTGCCTTGTTTGGTCAGTTTTTGGATAATCTTCAAAGCATCTGCATCGCTCAGGGTATCGTTGGCTCCGGGAGCGGTTTTGGCTTCAAGGAATACTTTCTTTACGTTTCTCAATGTTTCGAGAGCCACTTTGTCTTTGGCTTTCATGGCTGTTTTAATGTCTTCGCTGACTTTTTCAAATAAATCCATATTGTTATAGGTTTACTCCTGTTCTCCCGAAGGGGAGGAGGATGGTTTTACATATCGGGAACGGAAAAATCAGAAGGTGATGACTCCCCCTGCACCGCCTTCTGCTTCTTGCGCGGCTTCGGTGGCGAGCTGCCCTTCCTGCTCTGCCTTCATCTTGATGCTGTTCAGCGTGCTTTTGTCACGCAGATAGGTCGGAGAATTCTCTACCATGCTGATGATGTCGGCGTTGTCCATGTCTTCGGGATTGAAGAGATAGATATGGCGACGGCGGCTGCGCTGGGAACGGGCGTTGGCATCCTTGCCGTAGTACACTTCGCGGCGGTTGCGTCTCTGTTCCTCTTCCTCCTCCAGCTCGGCAAGGCGTTGCTGTTCTTCGGCGGTGCGCTGGGTGATGCGGTCGTCCATCTCCTTCATGTGGATGTCCTGGATACCGAAACCGGTGGCAAGCAGGGTGATTTTCACTTTCTGTTCCAGTTTGTCGTCGATGGCCATACCGAATTTGGTCTCGAAGTCGCGGCTGAAACGGTTCATGAATTCCTTTACCTCGTCCATTTCGCTCATCATCAGCTTGTATTGTGAGCTGTAAGAGATGTTGAGGAGTACCTTCTTGGAATTGAAAATGTCGTTGTTGTTCAGCAACGGCGAGTGCTGCGCATTCTTGATGGCTTCGCTGACACGGTTGTCACCTTCGCCGTAGCCGGTACTCATGATGGCTACGCCGCCGTCCTTCAGCACTGTTTTCACGTCGTTGAAGTCGAGGTTCACCTTTCCATGCAGGGTGATGATTTCGGCAATACTCTTGGCGGCTACCGAAAGGGTGTCGTCGGCCTTGTCGAACGCGTCGTCCACGGACAACTCGCTGTATATCTCGCTCAGCTTTTCATTGTTGATGACCAGCAGGGCATCTACGTGCTTGCTGATTTCCTCTACGCCATCCAGTGCCTGGTCTATCTTCTTGTCGCCCTCCCAGCGGAAAGGGATGGTGACGATGCCGATGGTTAGGATATCCATTTCCTTGGCGGTCTGTGCAATGATGGGTGCGGCACCCGTACCGGTACCACCGCCCATTCCGGCAGTGATGAATACCATCTTGGTGCCGTCGTTCAGCATATTCTTGATGTCTTCGATGCTCTCTTCTGCTGCCTTGCGGGCACGGGCAGGGCGGTTTCCGGCTCCCAGGCCTTCTTTTCCAAGCTGTAACTTCACGGGCACGGGAGAGTCCTTCAACGCTTGGTTGTCTGTGTTACACAGTACGAACGTCACGTCGTGTATACCTTCCCGGTACATATGGTTCACGGCATTGCCGCCACCTCCGCCTACACCGATTACTTTAATGATTTTCGGTGAATCGGTCGGGAAATCGAATTGTACTATATCTTCCATAATAACTTAATTTTCTGGCACATTATCACATTATTACTTCATATCGTCGTCCGAGAAGATTTCGTTGGAAATCTTGTTGAAAGTCTTTTCGAACCAGCTGGGGCCTTCTTTCTTTTTCTTCTTTTTCTCTTCCTTTTCGCGCAGCTCCCTTTCTTTTCGCTCACGTTCCTTGCGTTCTTTTTCTTCCCTCTCGCGCTGTGCCTTGGCGGCGCGTGCGGCAGCTTCCTGCTCTTTCAGCGCTTCGTCGTCAACGAATATGTCGACCGGTTTGGGAGGAACATTGGAGGCAGGCTGCTGCACCGGTTTCACCTCTTGCAGGCAGCAATTCTCGTTGCCGGCAGCCAGCAGGCCCAGCAGTGTGTTGTGCATGCCGTCCTTTTGGGGCTCTTCGCTGCGTGTGTGGACGGTGGTCTGTACGAACTTAGCGGTCTTTACCTTTTCAATCTTGCTCACTTTATGGAAGGCTTTCTCGAGATTCTTCAGATTGGCTCCTCCACCGGTAAATACTACACCGGAGAAAAGTTTGTCCTCGTAGCCGGAAAGCTGTAACTGGTTCCATACGTTGGCAAGGATTTCTTCTGCACGGGCTCCGATAATATTGTTCAGCAGGGCCAATTCGAAGGTACGGCCGTCTTCCGACATACATACGGCAGGAGTCTCGGCGTCTTCCTCCTCCTCGTAGAGGGCATCACCGTATTGCAGTTTCAGCTTTTCGGCGTCTTCCTCTTCCATTTGCAGGGAAGTGATGTCGTGGGTAATGTTGTTTCCACCCAGCGGCAGTACGCTGAGGTAGCGCAGGATATTGTTCTTATAGACCAGCACGGTGGTGGTATCGGCACCGAAGTCCACCAGTGCGCAGCCCGAACGCATCTCGTTTTCGGTCAGCACGGCTTTGGCCAACGCAGTGGGGGCTACGAGCAGGTCGTCGGCAATTTCCACTTTGGCTTGCTCGAAGCTGTGTTCGAGGTTCTTTTTCAGCGAGGCGCGCGCCACGATGTTGAGGAACTGTCCGGTGATGTATTTTCCGGCAACTCCTACGGGCTCCACGTGCAACGTGTTGTCTATCTTGTATTCTTGCGGGGCTACATCCAGCACACTCATGTCTACTAGGGGTACATCACGGTTCTCGTCGCAAATCTCGTCTACCAGTTCTTGCGAAATGATGCTCTCTTCCTTCAGCGTACGGCTTACCGCATTCCTCACCGTGCGCAATGATTGTCCGCCGATGCCTACATATACTTTGGCGATGGAGTTGTTCAGCTGGCCTTCCAGCTTGTTGATGATGGAAGTCAGCGCTTGTGCGGTCTTGTCAATGTTGTAGATGGCCCCTTTGTGTATAAACGGGGATGCATCTTCGCATGCATAAGCCAACACCTGGATACTTCCGTCACTGTTCTTCTTCCCTGCGATACCGGAAATCTTGGAAGAACTCAACTCGATAGCGGCGATGAAATCTGTTGTTGCCATATCTATTTATTTACTATTTTACAATTTACTGCGCTTTGATAAGGGATAAATCTCTTTACTCCCTCTTCGTGCAGATAATCTGATTATCGAATTCAACGTTAATGCGGGAGTATTTGTTCCAGCCCACCTGGTTCAAACCTCTTTCGTAGAATGCTTTTACACGTTTCAGTTTCTTTTCAAAACCGGCCATCTTACCCAAATAGATGAGATGGTCGCCGACACGTGGCACTAATTCTATATTTTTGCCAGGCAGTACATGAATCTGTTCAATCTGTGCATTCCAAAAAGAATTCTTCTGCAAAAATACACCAAACTTATATAAATCCCTCATGGCAAACGACTTTTCTACATTTCCGGTCACTACGGCAAGGTGTGCAACGCATTTTGCATCGGGGGGCATTACAGTACCCTTGTTGTCCAGATAGTAGTTTTCGCCATTGGCGCTCATCACGCGCAGGATGGGGATTCGCTGGGTCACTTCGATGCAGAGCTTGCTGCTCGGGGTCTTGTAGCATTCCACCTGGTCGATGAGGGGATGCTTGGCAAGTTCGCGCTCCAAGGTCTTGGTGCGCACGCGTTTCAGGTCTTTCCCAATGGGGCTGATGCCTTTCTTCTCCAGCAGGGTAGCTACTTCCTTCTTCGTGATGAAGCCGGCATATACCGTGTCTTTTATCACCAGCTCTACATCATGGCACACCTGGGTGGCCGGTTTGCGGTTGAGGGCAGTGACAGCCACCACCAGATAGACAATGACAAGCAACAGGACGATAGAAAGTAGAATCCTTTTAACCATGATACTTCTCTGATAATAGTTGGGTGATTTGGGGAGCATAGTTGTCCAGGTCGCCGGCTCCCAGCACTACCACTACTTCGGTATGCTTCTGGGCGAGGAGGCTGAGGACGTCTTCTTTCCTACAAATACATTTCTCGATGCCGGGGCGGAGGTTGTCATAAATCAGCTGACTCGTCACGCCGGGAATTGGTTGCTCGCGGGCAGGGTATATCTCTGTCAGAATCACTTCGTCGGATAGGGAAAGGCTGTTTGCAAAATCCTGGTAGAAGTCGCGGGTGCGGGTGTACAAGTGAGGCTGGAAGATGGCGGTTATCTTCTTGTCTTGGTACAGTTCACGGACGGACTTCAGACTTTGGGCTATTTCCGCCGGATGGTGGGCGTAATCGCTGAGGAATACAATTTGGTCATTCTTCAGCTTGAAGTCGAAACGGCGGTCCACTCCGCGGAAGCTTGCCATGCCTTGCTTGATTTCCTCGTCGGTGGCACCGCTGAGATGGGCGAGTGCCATGGCGGCAACGCCGTTCTCGATGTTGATGCTGACGGGAACACCTAGCTGGATATCATTGATGCGGGTGTCCGGTGCTACGAAATCGATGAAAATTTCACCGTTTCCGATACGGATGTTCTCGGCATGGAAGTCACCTTCATGGCGCGAGTAGGTATAGGTGGCTACCCCTGGCTGTACGTCGGGCTGCATCTCCAGTCCTTTGTGCAGAATCAGGGCGCCGCCCGGTCGTATAAGCGCGGTGTAGTGGCGGAAGCTTTCGAGATAGGCTTCTTTGGTGCCGTATATATCCAGGTGGTCGGGGTCGGTGGCAGTAATGACACTCATCCAGGGTGACAGCCAGTGGAAGGAACGGTCGAACTCATCTGCTTCGATAACGGTATAAGGGCTGGTGGCGGAAAGCAGCAGATTCGTACCGTAGTTCTTCGAAATACCTCCGAGGAAGGCGGTGCAGCCCACGTGTGACTGGTGCAGCAGGTGGGCAGCCATGGTGCTGGTGGTAGTCTTGCCATGCGTACCTGCCACGCACAAACCTTTGCTGCTGCGGGTGATGATGCCCAATACTTGGGAGCGCTTATATATGTCGAAACCGTTTTCACGGAAATAGGTCAGTTCTGCATGCTCTTGCGGCACGGCGGGGGTATAGACCACGAGCGTGCTTGCCTTGTCTTTGCACATCTCCGGAATAAGGTTGATATTCTCTTCGTAGTGTATCTGTACTCCTTCCGTAATCAGGCGTTCTGTCAGTTCGCTCGACGTACGGTCGTAGCCCGCTACTTTCTTTCCTTTAGAGAGGAAATAACGTATCAGCGCACTCATGCCGATACCGCCGGCACCAATGAAGTAAACGGATTTAATTGTTTCTATATTCATATCTTTCATTAAGATGCTCTCCTAATTTATTTCTTAATTAACTTCAATACCTCCTTCGCAATAATTGTTGCCGAGTCCGGTAACGCCAGCTTGGAGATATTCTTGCTTAAGTCTTGCAGCTTCTCGGAGTTGGCGATTGTCTCCAACGCCACCGGTAGCAGCTTCTCTTTCGCTTCCACATCCTTCACATAGATAGCTGCACCCTTATCCACCAGCGCCAGCGCATTCTTGGTTTGGTGGTCCTCTGCCACATTGGGTGAGGGAACCAGGATGACTGGCTTGTGCAGCAGGCAGAACTCGGAGATGGAACCGGCTCCTGCACGTGAAATCACCAGGTCGGCAGCCGCGTATGCATTTGCCATATCCTTAATGAAGTCCGTCACGTACAGATTGGGGATGGCACTAATGCGCGGGTTGCGTACGGCTTCTCCCGTTGTATTTGTAATAGCTTCTCTGACTTGGTCAATGTATATCTTCCCCGTTTGCCAGATGAATTGCACTTCGGGATTGGCGCGAATGACATCCAGTCCGGCACTCAATGTCTGATTGATGGTGCGGGCTCCGAGACTGCCGCCCAATATCAGTATTGTTTTCTTCTCCGGGTTCAGTCCGAAGTATTTCACGGCATCTTCGCGGCAGATGGAGTGGTGGAGCAGATTCTGGCGCACCGGATTACCGGTCATGATTATCTTTTCTGCCGGGAAGAATTTTTCCATACCTTCGTAAGCCACACAAATCTTGCATGCCTTCTGTGCCAGCAGCTTGTTAGTGACACCGGCGTAGGAATTCTGTTCTTGTATCAGTGTGGGAATACCCATCATTCCCGCCATTTTCAGCGTAGGACCACTGGCATAGCCACCTACACCGACAGCTACTTGCGGGCGGAACTCCTTGATGATGCTCCGTGCTTTCCACTGGCTCCGTATCAGTTTCAGCAATACGGAGACGTTCTTCCACAGATGTTTACGGTCAAATCCGGCAACGGGTAAACCTATAATCCGGTAACCAGCATCGGGAACACGCTGCATCTCCATTCTTCCTTCGGCACCTACGAAGAGAATCTCTGCGTCGGGACACAACTCTTTTATGGCGTTGGCAATGGAGATAGCCGGAAAGATATGTCCTCCGGTACCACCGCCACTGATGATAAGCCTCACTCCCTTCCCCGTAGAGAGAGGGGTAGAGTTACTTTGACTTGTATAGTTGTTTGCCTCTTTACTCATATTCTTGTTCTTCTTTATTTTTGTATTATTGGCATACTCGCCATTACTCAATCACTCTTTTCTCCCCTCCCTATAGGGGAGGGGGTGGGGGAGAGGCTGTTATTCAAACTCCGCATCACTGTTCAGTACCTTTGCTGTCGGTTCGGCGGCTGTTTGTGCCTCGCTGTCGATCGGTTGTTTCAGGTTTTCTGCATTTCCGGTATCCACCAGCATAGTCACTTGTGCATCATGCATCCGTTGTTCCTCCAGTTTGGCTGTATAGCGGCTGACGCTCAGTATCATGCCGATGTAGGCACAGTTGATGAAAGTGGATGTACCACCCTTGCTGATGAGCGGAAGCGGTTGTCCCGTGACGGGTGCCAGACCTACGGCAACCATCATGTTGAACAACGCCTGCGTGACGAGTAGCAAGGCTATTCCGGTAATGAGGAAAGCGGGGAAGGTGCGGTCGCATTTTTTGGCGATACGGCCCACTCGCACCAATAGGCAGACATAAAGGAACACAACGACTATCCCGCCTACCAGTCCCAGTTCCTCAATGATGATGGCATAGATAAAATCGGAGAATGCCTGGCTCAGAAAGTCACGTTGTACGGAGTTTCCCGGGCCCTTGCCTACAACGTTACTCGTAGCTACGGCAATACGGGCATGTGCCACTTGCCCGTCGCCGTCGATGTCGAATTTGGCAGCAGGAACTTCTTCCTTGTTGGTAAAGTCTGCAATACGGGATTTTACAGTGGTAAAACGGTGTCCCATCGGTATATTTTCCAATGTCTTGTCTGGCGTGGCCAGCAGGAAGGCAACAAAGACTGTAACGAATGCCACAATCCCTCCTCCCAGTATCAGTAGGTTCCTGGCAGATACCCGCCCGATGAACATCATTAGGTAGACCGTTCCGAAGAGCAACATTCCCGTTGAGTAGTTTTCCGGCAGGATAAGGCCACAGACTATGCAGGTAATAATCATGATGCGCTTAAAGGCTTTCGGACTTGCACCGTCTTCGTCCTGCCCTTTCGAGAGGATAAAGGCTGTAACGATGACGACGGCCATCTTCGCTATTTCCGACGGCTGGAACTGAATGCCCATGAAGGTCATCCAGCGGGCTGCGCCGTTTACGCGGTCACCGGTAATGAATCCCATCAGCATCACAAAAGCCAGCAGTCCGATGGATATCGGAAGCAAGAATACCGGGAACACCTGGAACCATTTATAGGGGATGTTGTGTACCAGTACTACAATGACGGCACCTACCATCAGGAGAATGCTGTGCTGCGTAATCGGTCCCCAGTGGTCGCCACTCTTGTAGGTCAGCGTACTGGCAGCACTGAATACCTCTGTGATGGAGATGAGGCAAAGGAAAAGGAAAATAATCCAAATCACTTTGTCGCCTTTGAATATGCTCTTTAATAAATCCAATGCTTCGCAAATTAAAAATTAATAATTAAAGAATTACAAGTTGACAGTCTCATGCGGCACTTGTCTTTTATAGTGCTCTGACACATGCTTTGAACTGTTCGCCGCGGTCTTCATAACTCTTGAAGAGGTCGAAGGAGGCACAGCAAGGGCTGAGCAACACGGTTTCACCTTTCTTTGCCAGTTTGAAGGCTGCTTCTACGGCATTCTTCATGCCGGTCTGAACATCAGCTACGGGCAATCCTAAGCGGTCGAAGAAGTCGTGCAGCTTTTCGTTGTGTAATCCCAAATATACCAGGGCAGAGCACTTTTCGCGTACAAGGTCTTCGATTTCCGTATAATCATTTCCTTTGTCCTTACCGCCGAGGATAAGTACGGTTTTGCCGGTCATGCTTTGCAGGGCATACCAGCAGGAGTTTACGTTCGTTGCCTTGGAATCATTGATGAAGCTTACGCCGCGTACGGTGGCTACTTTCTCCAATCGGTGCTCCACTCCCTTGAAGTCGGACAAAGCCTTGCGGATATATTCTTTTCGGATACCGGCCAAGTTGGCCGAGATACCAGCGGCTAATGAATTGTATAAGTTGTGTGTGCCGTGCAGCGCCAGCTCCTCTTGCTCCATATTGAAGGCTATCGGTTCGTTGATTTCCACTTCACCGTCTTCCACGTATGCGATGGCTCCGTCTTCCTTTACGGCAGCGAACGGGTAAAGATGGGCGCGCAGGCCATGCTTGTCCAGTTCGCGCTTGATGATGGGGTCGTCGTTCCAGAAGATAAAAGCGTCTTCCGGTGTCTGGTTTTGGGTGATGCGGAATTTGGCGTCCACATATTTCTGCATACAGTGGTCGTAACGGTCCAAGTGGTCCGGAGTGATGTTCATCAGTACGGCAATGTTGGCACGGAAGTTATACATATTGTCCAGTTGGAAGGAACTCAGCTCAATGACGTAGTAATCATGCTGCTCCGTGGCTACCTGCAAGGCCAGGCTGTTGCCGATGTTGCCGGCGAGGCCGACGTTCAGTCCTGCACTCTTGAAGATGTGATAAATGAGCGAGGTGGTTGTAGTCTTTCCATTTGAGCCGGTGATACAGACCATCTTTGCGTCAGTGTACCGTCCCGCAAACTCTATCTCAGAGATGATGGGCGTACCTTTTTCCTTTAATTTCACAATGAGCGGAGCGTCGTTGGGGATACCGGGGCTTTTCACCACTTCGTCAGCATTCAGAATCAGCTCTTCTGTGTGGTGTCCCTCTTCCCAGGCAATGCCGTATTTATCCAGCAGTTCCTTGTATTTGTCTTTAATAGCAGACATGTCGGAGACGAACGTGTCGAAACCTTTCACTTTGGCCAGTACAGCAGCGCCTGCGCCGCTTTCGCCAGCTCCTAATACTACAATTCTACTCATAATATTTATATACTAATATGTCAATGTGGAAACTATGCTAATGCATCCCACATTATCTAATCTTTAATGTTATAATTGTTATCGCTGCCAGTACAATCGTCACAATCCAGAAGCGGATGGTGATTTTGGATTCGTGGAACAGCTTGTCCGGTTTGGTGAATACCACGCTGCATCCCGGTTCTATCAGGCTCATGGAAGTGCGGAAGTGGTCGTGTATCGGCGTTCTTTTGAAGAGACGTTGTTTCACGCCTTTCCGCTTGCCTGTCTTGTAGTAGAGGCGTTGCAGGATGACCGAGAGGTTCTCCACCAGGAAGATACCGCAAAGGATGGGTATCAGCAGTTCCTTGTGAATAATGATGGCGTATACTGCGATGATTCCTCCAATGGTCAGACTGCCCGTATCGCCCATGAATACTTGGGCCGGATAGGCATTGTACCATAAGAAGCCGATAAGTGCACCGATGAAGGCACAGATAAAGATTACCAGTTCTTCCGAGCCGGGAATGTACATGATATTCAGGTAGCCGGCATATTCAATGTGGCTCGACACGTAGGCGAGTATTCCCAAGGTCAGTCCGATAATGGCGGAGTTCCCTGCCGCCATTCCGTCCATTCCGTCATTCAGGTTGGCTCCGTTGCTGACGGCGGTAACTACGAAAATAGTGATAATCACGAACAATATCCAACCTGCTGTTTGGGCATGTTCACCCATAAAGCTTACTAAGTCGGAATAGTCGAAGTTGTTGCTTTTGAAGAACGGGATGGTGGTCTGCGTTGCCTTGATTTCCTTGGCTGCATGTACTACTTCTATTTGTCCCCCTGGCTTCTCTATTTCTATGTTCTCGCGGATAACCACCTGCGGGCTGAGGTAGAGAGTCAATCCGACGATAAGTCCTAAACCTACTTGACCGATGATTTTGAACTTACCGTGCAGGCCTTCCTTGTCCTTTTTGAATATCTTGATGTAGTCGTCGGCAAATCCTAGCGACCCTAACCAGATTGTGGTAATCAGCATCAATATCATATAAATATTGTCTAACTTGCCCAGTAGCAAGCAAGGAATGAGTGTGGCAAAAATAATGATGACACCGCCCATGCTGGGTACTCCCACTTTGTTCACACCGAATGGATCGATACTGGCATCACGTTGCGTTTCGGTAATTTGCTTGCGCTTCAGTAGATTGATGAACTTGTCTCCCCAGATGCTCGAAATGAGCAATGCCAGAATGATTGCCATCAACGAACGGAAGGATGTATAGCCGAACATGCCCGCACCGGGGAAGTCATATTTGTCTAACCATTGAAATAAGTAGTATAACATGATGTTAATTATTTAATTATTTCATTTAATATCTCTTTGTCGTCAAAATGGTGTTTCACGCCTTTAATCTCCTGATAATTCTCATGCCCTTTGCCTGCAACGAGAATCACGTCTCCCGGCTGTGCCAGCATGCAGGCTGTCTTGATGGCTTCGCGGCGGTCGGTGATGCTGATGGTTTTCTGCATGTCGTCTTTATCCAGCCCCGCCAGCATGTCGTTGATGATGTCCTGCGGCTCTTCAAAGCGCGGGTTATCGGAGGTAATGATGACCCGGTCGCTCAAGCGGGCGGATTCTTTGGCCATGATGGGACGCTTGCCTTTGTCGCGGTTGCCGCCGGCACCTACAACGGTAATCACTTTTCCTTTTCCTTCCAGCACTCCGTGAATGGCATTCAATACATTGACCAGGGCGTCTGGAGTATGCGCATAGTCCACAATGGCAGTGTAGCCTTTCGGTGAACGAATGGCATCGAAGCGGCCGGTTACCGGACGCAGCGTACTGAGGGCAACCAGTACATCTTCTTCTTTCTTGCCCAGCAATACGGCAGTACCGAATACCGCCAGCAGGTTATAGGCATTGAATTTCCCGATGAAACGTACTGCCAGTTCGTGGTTGTTGAAGTCAAGTAACATTCCCTCGAAATGAGATTCCAAGACTTTGCCTTTGAAGTCGCTAAGACTGCGCAAAGAGTAGGTGTATACTTTCGAACGGGTATTCTGTGTCATCACGAGTCCGTTCTTGTCATCCAGGTTGGTCAGGCTGAAAGCTCCTTTCGGCAGTTCGTCGAAGAACTTTTTCTTGGCCTTGAGATAGTTCTCCACCGTTTTATGATAATCCAGATGGTCGCGGGTCAGATTAGTGAAAATACCGCCGGCAAACTTCAGACCGCTGATGCGCTTCTGGGCAATGGAATGGGAACTGACTTCCATGAAGGCATACTTGCAGCCGGAGTCCGCCATCTCTCCAAGTAGGCGGTTCAAGGTTATTGGGTCCGGGGTGGTATGTTCGGTCGGTACGGGCTGGTCGTCGATGTAATTACATACAGTGGAAACCAGTCCGACCTTGTAGCCGAAGTAGCGGAAAGTATTATATAATAAGGTAGCAACGGTTGTTTTTCCGTTGGTTCCGGTCACGCCGATGAGTTCCATCTTGGATGTAGGGTCACCATAGAAAGTGGTGGCCACTTTCCCTACGGCATCTTCACTGTCTTTCACCAGAATGTAGGTGGTGCCGGTCTTGAGCTCTTCCGGCAATTCTTCACACAATACTGCGACAGCCCCTTTGTCGATAGCAGCTGGGATATAGGCATGCCCGTCGGTCTGCGTACCACGCATGGCCATGAACAGATGTCCGGTTTCTATCAGGCGGGAGTCTATATTCACTCCCGTTATCTCCATGTTTGTACTTCCGGCAATCCGGACCGGCTGTATTGTTGCCAACAAATCACTTAATTTCATACCTTATTATATAATGTATATCCAAATCTTGTTTATTCTCATGTTAACGTAGTGTCAGGGCTATGGTTTGTCCTTTCACTATCCGACTGCCGCTTGCTATGGACTGGTTCCTCACCCGTCCTACGCCGTTTAGCCTTACTTTCAGTCCTTTGCTCTCTAAAAGGTAGACTGCATCTTTCGCTCCCATACCGACCACGCTGGGCACGGTGCCCGAGGCCAGTTCCTGGTCTTGCAGGATGACTGCCGACGGGGCAGCTTGTGTATGTCCCCACTGCTCCTTTTTCTTTTGTTCGGAGAACTGTTTCTGGACGGGAACTTTCAGATCGTTCAATACAAGGAGCGCCTCGTTCATCTCTCCGGCTTTCACGGGAGGAATCACATTGGTGGTACTGTCTATGGCACTGCGTATGTCAAAACGCAGGTCTTTGGCATAAACTCTTTCCGCTATTTTCCCAAAGACACTACCTGCCATCAGACCGCCTGAAGCTGGTAACCCAGGCTTCTGAATGGAAACGATGCAACTGTATTTAGGTGCTTCCGAGGGGAAATATCCGCAGAAACTTACAAGGTAGTTCACCCGTCCCGACTTATATCCGGCGGCTCCTTGAGAAATCTGTGCCGTACCCGTCTTGCCCGATACGGAGAACTGCTTGCTGCCGGCGGGTTTTGCCAGACCTTGCGATACCACTTTCCGAAGGATTTCGCGGATCTGTGTCAGGGTATGGTCGGAACATATCTTGGGATTGATTACTTCCGTAGGATATTCTTTCACTACCTCACCATCCTTTACCGCTGCTTTCACAAACTTGGGGCGTACCATGACCCCATTGTTGGCTATGGCATTGTAGAAGGTCAGTATGTTCATAGGAGGTACCTGGGTCTCGTAGCCGATACTCATCCACGGCAAAGTCGTTTTGGCAAAATAACGCTCTTTAGGCCCTTTGATGTTGGGTTTCCCTTCACCAGGAATTTGCAGATGAAGCGGCTGGTCGATGCTCATGCGCTTCAAACCGTCCACGAACTTCTGCGGATTATCCTTGTAGTGCTTGTCGATGAGGTAGGAGACGCCCACATTGGAAGAAACTTCCAGAATACGTGTCACATCTATCTTTCCATAGCCTCCCCGGTGCCAGTTGTGGTCTCTCATCTTGCTGCCGTACATATTCATAATACCGTTGCCCGTGTCTACCTCGGTATCCGGGGTTATCTTGCCGTCTTCCAGTGCCACCATAATGGAGGCTGTCTTGAAGGTGGAGCCCGGTTCCAACATATCGCTGATGGCATTACTGTTCATTTCGTAGTAATTGCCGTCTCCAGCTTTCATCATGTTGACAATGGCCTTCACTTCTCCGGTAGCCACTTCCATCAGTACGGCTACCCCGACATTGGCATTGATTTCCTTCAACTTGTCCACCAGGGCTTTTTCGCAGATGTCCTGCATGCCTACGTCGAGGGTGGATATGATGTCACAACCGTCTACCGGGGGAAGGTCTACGATATTCAGGTATTTGTTCATCACCTTCTGACGGTGGGTAATACCGTTCCGTCCTTTCAGCAGGGTGTCGAAGGCCAACTCAATGCCGTTGCGGGCTCCCATGGCTGTATCGGCATAAAGACGGCCCAGGGTTTGGGCTGCCAAAGAACCGAACGGCTTTTTACGCTGGTTGTATATCTGTTCGTGGAAACCGCCTCGGTATTTGTTCATCTTGAATACGGGTAACCGCTTGGCTTCCTTATACTGAATGTAAGAGATGCGCCGGTTGCGGTTGGGAAGAATGTTGTAGTTCCGGCTCTTCATCTCCCGCCCCTTGCGCAGATGGCTTTTGAAGGTGGCGGCACTGATGTCCGGAAAAATCTGATGAAGCCCGATACAGATGGAATCGAAATTGGCTTTCCAGATAGAATCCTTGCGCTGCTGGTCCTTTTTGCGGCGCTTCTCGTCCCTTTCGCCGGACATGAAGTCCATATATATTTTATATTCCGGCAGCGAACTTGCCATCAGTTTACCATCCGAGGACAGGATATTTCCCCGGTTGGGCTTCACCGTTACATTCTCTTTTACGAAGCGGTCGGCTACATCGTGCCAGTACTGTCGCTCGGCAAACATAATCATGGCGCCTTTCACAACAATAGCTATCCCCACCAGCCCCATGAGTAGGACGACGAAGAAGTAACGGGTCATTATGTTTTTTTTATTTACAGCCAATGTTATTTACGATTTAACGATTTACGATGTGCTATTGAAATTACTTTAATCCTCAATTCTCCATTATTTTAGTAAGTACGGTGGATTAGTGGAAGTCTGCAAATCACTTTCTTTGGTGGCGATGTATTCTTCGATGCGCGATTGGCGGCTCCGTTCCATTAATTCCGAACTGCGTGTCAAGGCATCGTACTTGATGTCTATCAACTCTTTTTTAAGGTTGTCTATCTCTATCAGTTGCAGTTGGCATTCGTAACGGTTGTTGATGTAAATAATGATAAGCACCATGATAAGGAACAACAATCCGGCTTGACGGCGGAAGAAGTCTGTGGCCAGAATGTCGCCTCCTATGATGTTTTTCAGTGAGGTGCGTTTTTTCACCTTCTCCGTATTCTTTTCTTCTTGTTTCTTTTCCATTGCTAGTCACTAATCATTCGTTACTCTTTCTGCAATTCTCAGCTTGGCGCTGCGCGAACGCGGATTGCGCTCTATCTCTTCCTCGTCCGGTACAATTACTTTGTTGTTGACCAGCCGGAACGGGGTCAATACGTTCCCGAAGAAATCTTTTTCGGCCTTGCCTTCCACGTTGCCGGTTTTCATGATATTCTTCACCATACGGTCTTCCAGGGAGTGATAGGTTATCACCACCAGACGGCCTCCCGGCTTTAGCGCTTCTGTTGCTGCATACAGCATTTCTTTCAGTGCCTCCATTTCCTGGTTTACCTCAATGCGCAATGCCTGGAATACCTTTGCTAGTTCTTTCTTCTCACGTTCGCGGCCGAAGAGTGGCTTGACGATTTCCAAAAATTCGCCGATGGTGGCAATTCTCTGCGTAGCCCGTGCTTTAACAATGACAGATGCCAGTTTCCGGCTGTTCTTCAGCTCGCCGTACAGATAAAAAATATCGGCCAGCTTTTCTTCTTCGTAGGTATTCACGATGTCGGCAGCTGTCAGGCCGGCACGTTTGTTCATACGCATATCCAGTGCTCCGTCGAAGCGGAAGGAAAATCCCCGTTCGCTGTCATCAAAGTGATGGGAAGATACGCCGAGGTCGGCAAGTATGGCATCCACTTTTTCGATGCCGTGATAGCGTAGGAAGTTGTGCAGGTAGCGGAAGTTGCTGCGTACGAATGTAAAATGCGGGTTGTTCACAATGTTGCGTTCCGCATCCTCGTCCTGGTCGAAGCTCAGCAGCCGGCCGCCGTCTTCCAGGCGGGACAGTATCTCGCGCGAATGTCCTCCTCCACCAAACGTTACGTCTACATACGTGCCGTCCGGACGGATGCTCATCGCATCTACGCTCGGCATCAGCAATACGGGGATATGATATGTTGTTTCTTCTTTCATCATCTGTTGTTTATAGCTTATTTTCGTCACAGCAAATATTTTCGTCTCCCAGCAGCTCTTCAAGAGCCTCACTGAACTCGTCAGGGTTCATGAATGGTTGTTCGGCACGTTCCTTGGCCCAGATTTCTATTGTGTTGTCCACGCCAATGAAGCGGACATCACTTTGTATACCCACCATTTGCAGGTAACGCTTTGGGAGCAGGATGCGTCCGTTCCCGTCAGGGATCATGATTTCCGCGTCACTTACGAACTGGCGGAAAATCATTTGCTGTTTAGCGTTCCATTTATTCAGCCGGCAGCGAAGTTGGTTTTGGGTGGCAAACCATACACTTTCCGGGTAGAGCACCAGGCAATCCTGATATACGTCCTTGCGCAACACGAGCTTTTCTTCGGAAGCGGCCTGCAGCTGTTTCCGGAAGGTGGCCGGGATGAAAACTCTTCCTTTTGCATCTGCCTTCGCCTCGATATTACCTAAGAATTGTATCATTTCTCACCTTATTATAATAAGCGACGGTAAAAATACACATTTCTCCACAATTCCCCACAATCTTTTAACTAAAATCTTAGGAAGAAGTTTTCAACACCTTGTTGATAGCTTATTCATTTGATAATGAAGCTACTTTTGAAGCACTTTGCTGGTGGGGAATTTGTGTAGTCTCTTTTGAAAAGATTCAGTTAGAGATGGCGGGTCTTTGGTTTGAAAGTCGCTTGTTGGTGGAATGGTGTCTTGGGCGGGAAACTTCTTTCCCAGCCTTGCGGATATCTAAACCAAGCCTTGGTTTTTCTATCTCAAGGCTTGGTTTGGAAAAACCAAAGTTTGGGATAAAGCTCTTTCTTAACTCTTCCTTGTTTTAGTATTAACTTCTTAACTCTTTTTTGTTAATTTACCATCTTTTTTTGTGAACGTTACCGTTTGCCGGGAGATGATGGGGAGGAGTGATAATATTTCCCTAGGGTGGTTGATTATTATATTCATCCACAGAATCCGGTGGATAAATCTTTTTTTTACTGTATGCTGTTCAGCGAGTCAAGTTTGTCTTCATTGACCAGCTGTACGTAGTGCCATACCTGCGTACTTGACGTGCTTGCTCATGGCCGGCTGTACGACAAAAACAGCAGGAGCTTCCATTGCCATTGTTACAAATGTGCAGGCTGTAATGGTTGTCTGTTTCTTCATGTTGTTTATTAATCACTCGGTTTTTCTTTAGGTATCTTGGTTTGTATTCTATGATTGTCTGAAAATAAGTATATTTCGTTTTTATCCGGCCAATAAATAAACAATTCTTTGCTTGCCGTATTCTCTTATCTGAAATCCTTCAAGTCATGCTGCAGCTTCTGGCGGGTAAAAAAGATACGGCTCTTTACTGTTCCAAGTGGGAGGTTCAGCTTTTCTGCGATTTCACGGTACTTGAAACCGGAAATGTGCATGGAGAAAGGTATCTTGTACTCACGTGGCAGGGCATTGACAATGCGGTGCATTTCCTTCAGGTCGTAAGCACTTTCTGTGCTGTCGAGTGTGAGGTCATGCGGTGTATTCAGATGATAGAGATTGTCTGTGGTATCTGCAAACGTCTGGTCACGTACCACTTTACGGTAATTGTTGATGAAAATATTACGCATGATGGTATATATCCATCCTTTAAAGTTGGTATCAGGTGTATACTTCTCTTCATTGTCCAGAGCTTTTAATGATGTCTCTTGAAGCAGATCGTTGGCTTCTTCGCGGTTGGAGGTTAATTTATATGCAAAGCGTAATAAGTCGTTTTGAACTCCGAGTAGGTCTTGGGTAAATGTTCTATTATTCATAATGGATGTTTTTTTAATTATTGTTCGTTTTATTGATGATGCAAAGTTATGGATGATTCTTTTTTTTGATAGACGGAAATCAAACTCTCTTTGGGGGGAAATCTAATAATTGGCAGTTTTCAGGTGGTTTTGGTTAGCTTTCAGTGCTTCGGATAGCTGGAAAGGTGGAATGTAACCAGAGGTTACTACCTGATTTTTGTAAATAATATTATCGCAAAGCGTAACGGCTTGAATATGTTCGTGCAGAAATATAAAGGCGAGGCCATGAAAGGTAGACATGGGATTGTCCCGGCCTACCTTTCTCTCTTTTGATACAACTAAAATTTGTACTCTTCTTAATTTATGGAAATCACTGGTTTTATATGCTGGGTTCTTAAACAAAATCCTTCAAGTCTTGTTGTAATCTTTGGCGGGTGAAGTAAATGCGGCTCTTTACCGTGCCTAAGGGTAACCCCAGCTTCTCTGCAATTTCGCGGTACTTGAAGCCGGAGACATGCATGGAGAAGGGAATCTTGTACTCCCGTGGCAGGGCGTTGACAATGCGGTGCATCTCTTTCAAATCATATGCTCTTTCTGTGCTCTCAAAAGCGGTGTCATGCGGCAGGTTCAGGTGATAGAGATTATCCGTGGTGTCCGCAAAAGTCTGGTCACGCACCACTTTGCGGTAATTGTTGATGAAGATATTACGCATGATGGTATATATCCATCCTTTGAAATTGGTATCGGGAGTATACTTCTCTTCGTTATCCAGAGCTTTCAGGGATGTTTCCTGCAGGAGGTCGTTGGCTTCTTCACGGTCGGAAGTAAGTTTGTATGCAAAACGCAATAAATCGTCTTGAACTCCGAGCAGGTCTTTTTTAAATGTTATATTGTTCATATGTGCTATGTTTTTTCGTTAATCATGATATTGCAAGTTTACGGAAGTTTTCTTTTTCAGGCAGACGGATTTCAAACACACTTTAGGGGGAAAACTGTCAATTGATAGTTTTTAGGTGTTATTTGATAGATTTCGGGTGTAGTTTTCTGTCCTTTTTTTGCGATTAATTAAAAAGATGAGTTAATTTTGCACATTCATTTCATCAAAAGAAGAATGGCTGACGACTCTTTATTTTTGATTGACATAGACAAGATACTTCGGGAAAAGGCTCCGAAGAAGTCTAAGTATATCCCCAAGTTCGTAGTTTCTTATTTGAAGCATATCGTTCATCAAGAGGAATTGAATGTCTTTTTGCGGGAGTCGAAAGATAAAGTCGGTGTGGATTTTCTGAAAGCTTGTCTGGAGTTCCTTGATGCCAATATTGTGGTAAAGGGGGAGGAGAATCTGCCTAAAGAAGGGCTTTATACTTTTGTATCCAACCATCCCCTGGGTGGGCAGGACGGAGTGGCGTTGGGTTATGTCTTGGGCTCCTTTTATGGCGGCAAGGTGAAATATATGGTCAACGACCTGCTGATGAACCTGCACGGACTGGCACCGCTCTGCATCCCCATCAACAAGACGGGAAAGCAGGCCAAAGACTTCCCGAGAATGGTGGAGGCGGGATTTGCTTCGGACAATCAGCTCATCATGTTTCCCGCAGGTCTTTGTTCACGTAGGCAGAATGGGGTCATCCGTGACTTGGATTGGAAAAAGACCTTTATCGTGAAGAGTGTCGAAGCCCACCGTGATGTAGTTCCCATCCACTTCGAAGGGCGGAACTCCAATTTCTTTTATAATCTTGCCAATCTTTGTAAGATATTGGGTGTCAAGTTCAATATCGCCATGCTTTACCTGGCAGATGAAATGCTGAAGAATCGCCATAAAACATTTACTATCACCATAGGGAAGCCTATCCCCTGGCAAACTTTCGATAAATCGAAAAGCCCGGCTGGATGGGCGCAATATGTGAAGGATATTGTATATAAATTGTAGAGAGACCGTATTTATATAAAAGAAGAACTACTAACAGAGAAATATGGAAGATGTAATTGCACCGATAAGCAAGGAGCTGTTGAAAGCGGAGTTGACTGAGGAGAAGCGCCTGCGCATGACCAATAGAAGTCATAACCAGATATATATCATTACTGCCCAAGACTCTCCGAATACCATGAAGGAGATCGGCCGTTTGCGCGAGATTGCGTTCCGCGCTGCGGGAGGAGGAACGGGCAAGTCTATGGATATTGACGAATATGACATCATGGACAATCCGTACAAGCAGTTGATTGTCTGGAATCCGGAAGCTGAAGAAATTTTGGGTGGATACCGTTATATCTTAGGTACGGATGTGCGTTTTGATGAACATGGTGCCCCTATTCTGGCAACTGCCCATATGTTTAACTTTTCGGATAAATTTTTGAAGGACTATCTTCCTACGACCATTGAGTTGGGACGTTCGTTCGTTACGTTGGAGTATCAGTCTACGCGTGCAGACAGTAAAGGTCTGTTTGCGTTGGATAATCTGTGGGATGGTTTGGGCGCACTGACCGTAGTCATGCCCAATGTGAAGTATTTCTTCGGAAAGGTGACTATGTATCCCAGCTATCATCGTCAGAGTCGTGATAAGATTCTTTATTTTCTTCGGAAACACTTTGCGGATAAGGACAACCTGATTACTCCGATGAAGCCGTTACTTCTGGAATCGGACGAGAGTGAATTGGCAGCTCTCTTCTGTAAAGACTCTTTTAAAGAAGACTATAAGATTTTGAATTGTGAAATCCGTAAGGCGGGGTATAATATTCCCCCTCTGGTGAATGCCTATATGAGTCTCAGCCCTACCATGCGTATGTTTGGTACAGCCATCAATTACGGTTTCGGAGATGTGGAGGAAACGGGTATCCTGATTGCCGTGGACGAGATTTTGGCAGAAAAGCGCATTCGTCACATCGAGTCATTCATAGCGAGCGCACCGGAGGCATGCAAGCTTACGTCGGGAGCAAATAAGGTTGTATCATAGGACTATCCGGAAGAATGCTTGTCGTCTGTTATACCGCTGGCAAGCTATTCCCGTTTATTTTCCTGTATAAATCGAGTGCAAATACATCTGTCATTCCGGAGATGTAATCCAATACCGCCTGTATTCTTTCATAGAGTGCAGGCGCTTTTATGTTGTACTGGCCCGATACGCGATTGATGAGCAGTTGCGAATATGCCTTTTCTGGAGAACGCACGGCGTCAATCATCAGTTCGAGTAGGGTACTGATGATGCGGAAACCGGCAAGTTCAATGTCCAGTACGTCGCGTGAGCGGTAAATCCTCTTCAGGGAGATGTCTGCACAGTGCTTGTAGGCATTGGCTGGTACCTCGGATATATGGTTGATGAGGCTTCCTTCAAATTCTCCTTTCAGAATCTTTTCTTCATTGTCTACAAAGGCTTGCACGCATTCGCCGATAAGCAGCCCGATAACGCTGGAACGCAGATAGGCTATTTGCTCATTGGTGTCACTTACTATCTCCATCGTTTTGAGCCGGTGTGCTTGGCGCTCTTTCGAGAAATAAGAAAGAAGCAACTCTTTGGTTTCTTGTGTAGTCAGAATTTTCAGTTTGTGAGCATCCTCAATATCCATCATCTGGTAGCAGATGTCATCGGCGGCTTCCACCAGATAGACTAGCGGGTGGCGGGCATATTTCAACGGGGCATCGTTCTGCTTCTCCATACCCAACTCTTCTGCTATGCGGCGGAAACTTTCTTCCTCTGTGATGAAGAAACCGAATTTTGACTTTTTGCCAGCAAGACTCGATGAAAAGGGATATTTCACGATGCTTGCCAAGGTGGAGTAGGTGAGTACAAATCCTCCCTGTCGCCTTCCCTCAAACTGGTGGGTAAGCAGGCGGAACGCATTTGCATTTCCTTCAAAGTGAGTAAGGTCCTCCCATTGGGCAGGTGTCAGTTGGCCCTTCAGGGACATTCCTTTTCCTTCAGAAAAAAAGGTGGAAATTGCTCGTTCTCCCGAATGTCCGAAAGGAGGATTTCCCAAGTCGTGTGCCAGGCAGGCGGCGGAAACGATGGAGCCTATTTCGGTGAGGTAGCTGTCTTGCAGTTCCGGACGGCGGGCAATGAGAGCTTTCGATACATCGTTGCCTAGTGAGCGACCTACACATGATACTTCCAGGCTGTGCGTCAATCGGTTGTGGACGAATACACTACCGGGAAGAGGGAATACCTGGGTTTTGTTCTGCAGACGGCGGAAGGGGGCGGAGAAGACAAGGCGGTCATAGTCACGTTGGAATTCCGAGCGGTTTTCATGGCGTTCCTGATGAAACTCTTCCAGTCCGAAACGTTTGGCAGATATGAGCGTATTCCAATTCATCATGATGTTATTTACGATTGAAGTTACTATTATTTAACTGCAAATGTATCACTATTTTGTATAAAAAGCCGTATTTTCGCCCAAGTTTATAGTGAAACGGAGATGAATTGCGAAACTTGAATTACTCGAATTGTAAGAATAGAAGTAGCCCTAATTGTAAATCGTCAAATCGTAAATAACATCATGTTGAACGTACAAATCATCAATAAATCAAAGCATCCGCTTCCGGCTTATGCCACTGAGCTGTCTGCAGGAATGGATATCCGTGCAAACCTTAATGAATCTATTTCGCTGGCTCCGATGCAGCGGTGTCTGGTGCCTACTGGCCTTTATATCGCTCTTCCGGAAGGATTTGAGGCGCAAGTGCGTCCGCGTAGCGGATTGGCCATTAAGAAGGGGATTACCGTGCTGAACTCCCCTGGAACGATTGATGCCGATTACCGTGGTGAAGTTTGTATTATTCTCGTCAACCTTTCTGCAGAAACCTTCGTCATCGAAGATGGGGAGAGGATTGCACAAATGGTGATAGCGCGTCACGAACAAGCTCTTTGGCAGGAAGTGGAAGTGCTGGATGAGACGGAGCGCGGTGCCGGTGGCTTCGGGCATACGGGTAAAAAATGAATGGATATTGTTCCGTTTTTACGGGCTAAGAATTTATAATTAAATAGATGAGAATCAGAGTAAAAATAATACTTGCGTTGTTGATAGGTGCCTTCTGCCTTACTACGTATGGAGTGCAGGCTGCCAATGTTCAAGCTTCTAAGGAGAAAATGAGCGGGTACGGTCGGCCTGAAAAGGCACGGAAGGAATTGAAGAAACGGAAGAAGTCGAAGAAAGCCGATGTTTCGCCCGTAAAGGAGCTTACCCCCGAACAGCAGCGCCGTTACGACTACTTCTTTCTTGAGGCCGCCCGTCTGAAAGTCCAGAAAGACTATGATGCAGCTTTTGATGTCCTGCAACATTGCCTGACGATAAACCCGAACGCATCATCGGCTTTGTATGAGATGGCCCAGTATTATATGTTCCTCAAGCAGGTGCCGCTGGGACAAGCCGCGTTGGAAAAGGCGGTGGAGAATGCTCCCGACAATTACTGGTATGCCCAGGGACTTGCCAATCTGTACATGCAGCAAAACGAAACGGAGAAAGCCGCTGTCTTGTTGGAAAATATGGCGGTACGTTTCTCGGATAAGCTGGACCCGCTATACAACTTGCTGGAGATTTACAACCGCCAGGAAGAGTATGACAAAGTTATCGGTATACTGAACAAGCTCGAGGAACGGATGGGCAAGAACGAACAGCTCAGTATGGAGAAGTTCCGCATCTATCTGCAAAAGAAGGACGACAAGAGCGCCTTTCATGAAATAGAAAGTCTGGTAGAAGAGTATCCCAACGATAGGCGCTATCAGGTGGTACTGGGGGATGTCTATATGCAGAACGGGAAAAAGCAGGAAGCTTATGAGATTTACAAGAAGGTGCTGGCCGAAGAGCCGGACAATGCAATGGCCATGTACTCATTGGCTTCTTACTACGAAGAGACCGGACAGAAGGAACTATATGAACAGCAATTGGACACGCTGTTACTGAACAAGAAAGTGGCTTCGGACACCAAACTGAATGTGATGCGGCAGTTCATCGTGCAGAATGAGCAGGCAGGCAAGGACAGCACACGTGTCATTACGCTCTTCAACCGTATCATGGAGCAGGAGCCCGATGAGGCACAATTACCTTTGCTGTATGCCCAATATCTTCTTTCCAAAGGAATGAACAAGGAGGCAGGACCGGTTCTGCGTCAGGTTCTGGCGATAGACCCTACCAACACAGCGGCTCGTATGACATTGCTGGGGGAAGCCGTGCGCCAGGAGGATTACAAGGAAATAATGAATTTGTGCGAAGCCGGTGTGGAGTCCAATCCCGATATGTTGGAGTTCTATTTCTATCTGGCCATTGCCTACAACCAGGCGGAACGGACGGATGATGCTCTTGCCATCTGTCAAAAGGCTTTGTCACACGTCAAGGACGATAGCAAGAAGGAGGTCGTATCAGATTTTTATGCCATTATCGGTGATGCTTATCACACCAAGAATCTGCATGCGGAAGCTTATGCGGCTTATGATTCCGCTTTGGTGTACAATCCTTCAAACATCGGTGCCTTGAATAACTACGCATATTATCTTTCCGTGGAGCGTCGCGACTTAGACAAGGCGGAAGAGATGAGCTACAAGACAGTGAAAGCCGAGCCGAACAATTCCACCTATCTCGATACATATGCATGGATATTGTTTGTTAAAGGTAATTATGCCGAGGCGCGTCTCTACATAGATGAGGCGATAAAGAATGATAAAGATAGCAGTGACGTGGTCTTGGAACATTGCGGAGATATCTATTACATGACTGGCGATGCGGAAGGTGCCTTGAAATACTGGAAACAAGCCTGGGATAAGGGCAATCGCTCTGATACGTTGAAACAGAAAATACAAAAAAAGAAATATATATCAGATGAAACTAAACCTGCTGAATGATATGGCAAGGACGTGCCGCCTATTGTCCTTGCTGTTGTTGCTGGCTGTGGGGCTTGCCGGTTGCAAGACTTCGCGTCACTCAAGTTCTCTGTCCGGAGAATCTGCCTGCCTTTCCTCCAAAGTGCAGCTGACGGTACCCCATAAAGATGCCACCCTTACTGTGAACGGTACGATGAAGTTGAAGAAGGAAGAATGCATGCAGATTTCCTTTCTGATGCCGATACTTCGTACGGAGGTGGCACGTATGGAAGTCACCCCGGATGAGATTCTGTTGGTAGACCGTATGGGAAAACGTTATGTCCGTGCAACACGTAAGGAACTGAAGGATGTGCTGCCCAAGAAGGCGGATTTTGCCCATTTGGAGAAACTGCTTTATGCTGCTTCCAAACCCAATGGTAAGAAGGTGCTTACCGGCAAGGAACTCGGGATACCCTCTCTGGAAAAGGGAAAGATTGAACTTTCCAACTTCTCGGATAAGCCTTTTGTACTGGCCCCTACCCAGCTCTCACAGAAATATAAAGAGGTGGAGCTGGAGGAACTGCTGGAAATGCTGATGGACCTTTGATTAGTTGATAATTGATAGTTGATAGTTGTTGGATAATCCCTTATAACTTATGAAGCTTCTCCTTTTCTTCTTTCTCCTCCTTTTGCCGGTTTCTCCGCTCTTTGCCCAGTCCAACAAGCTGATTAAGGAACTGGAAAGCAAGCGTGGTGCCTTGCAGAAACAGATAGTAGAGTCGGAGACGCTGTTGATAACCACCAAGAAGGATGTGGGAAGCCAGTTGAAAGGTCTTGCTGCACTGACCGGACAGATAGAAGAACGCAGACGTTATATTCTGACTATCAATAATGATGTGGAATCCATAGAGCGCGAGTTGTCTTCATTGGGACGTCAGTTGACTCGCTTGCAACGTGACCTAAAGGACAAGAAGAAGAAATATGAATCGTCCGTCCAATATTTGTATAAGAACCGTTCCATTGAAGAGAAGCTGATGTTCATTTTCTCTGCCAAGAGCCTGGCACAGACCTATCGACGCATGCGTTATGTACGCGAATATGCCACTTATCAGCGCCTGCAAGGTGAGGAGGTGTTGAAAAAGCAGGAACAGCTGAACCGTAAGAAGGCTGAGCTTCAGCAAGTGAAGGCTGCCAAGGAAGGATTGCTGAAAGAACGTGAAGAGGAGAAAGTCAAGCTGGAAGCGCAGGAGAAGGAACAGAAGTTGTTGGTGGCCAATCTGAAAAAGAAACAGCGGGGATTGCAGAACGAACTGAATAAGAAACGCCGTGAAGCCAATCAGCTCAATGCACGCATTGACCGCCTGATAGCGGAAGAGATAGAGAAAGCGCGTAAACGTGCGGCAGAAGAAGCGCGCCGTGAGGCAGCCGCACGTAAAAAGGCTGGTGAGAAAACTGCGACTGCCTCTACGTCCGCAAAGCCAAAGGCACAGCCTTTGGATACTTACTCCATGAGTAAGGCAGACCGTGAATTATCCGGGAATTTTGCTAATAATCGCGGTAAGTTGCCGATGCCCATCACTGGAGCGTATATCATTACCAGCCATTACGGCCAGTATTCTGTAGAAGGTTTGCGCAATGTCAAGCTGGACAATAAAGGCATCGATATACAAGGGAAACCGGGTGCCCAAGCCCGCGCCATCTTCAATGGTAAAGTGGCGGCTGTCTTTAAACTGAACGGACTGTTCAATATCCTTGTCCGTCACGGGAATTATATATCCGTCTATTGCAACTTGTCATCGGCCTTGGTGAAGCAGGGCGATGATGTTACCACCAAACAGACCCTCGGACAAATCTTCTCGGATGGGGCCGACAATGGTCGTACGGTGCTACATTTCCAATTGAGGAAAGAGAAGGAAAAACTGAATCCGGAGCCGTGGCTGAACAGATAATGATAATTTAAATTTTCACTCCTTCCAGCAACTCCAAATACATTCCTATCGCCTCCTCTATCTCCTTGACAAAGATAAATTCATCGGCAGTGTGTGAACGGGCACTTTTCCCTGGTCCCATCTTTAGAGAAGGGAACGGCATCAGTGCCTGGTCGGACAAGGTCGGTGAGCCGAAAGGAGTACGTTTCATGGTAATAGCCTTTTGCACTACCGGATGCTCCGGAGCTACGTGTGAAGAGCTTAGCCGGAAGGAGCGGGCTTTGGCTTCACACGTGATGTGTTTCTGTATTTCATCGAATAGCTCCTGATTGCTATAACACTCGTTGCTGCGAATGTCTACGACAAAAGTACAACGGTCGGGAATGACGTTATGCTGTGTACCGGCGTTTACCATGGTTACGCTCATTTTCACGGGACCCAACAGGGAAGATTCTTTTGGAAAACGGTAATCACGAAACCAGGCAATATCATCCAATACCTTATATATAGCATTATCTCCCTCGTTTCGGGCAGCATGTCCCGATTTTCCGGTAGCAGTTACGTCCAGCACCATCAATCCTTTTTCTGCAATGGCAGGTTGCATCTCTGTCGGCTCGCCTACAATGGCAAACTGTATGGGAGGGAGTTCCGGCAATACGCATTCTATTCCCCCCTTGCCTGATACTTCTTCCTCACACGAGGCAAGATATATCAGATTGTAGGCCTGAGTGGTGCGGCACAATGTCAGGAATACTTGCAGCAGGCTGACTACACTGGCTCCGGCATCGTTGCTGCCCAGCCCGTAGAGCTTTCCATTACTTTCCAGCGTTGGTTTGAAAGGATCTTTCCGCCACCCGTTGACGGGTTTTACGGTGTCGATATGGGAATTCAGCAGCAAGGTCGGTTTCTTTAGGTCGAACATCGGGCTGAGGCACCATACATTGTTGCCTTTACGTCCTGTTGCCATGCCTTGCATTTCGATATAGTTCTGCAGATAATCCGCCGCTTTCTCCTCGTCGCGGCTCAAGGAAGGAATGGCTATCAGTGATTTGAGCAATCCGATTGCTTCGGAAGTTAAAGTCGGTATATCGTAAATCATATTCGGTAAATAAATAATCCTGCTGCAAACTTACGAATAAAAAACGGAAAGGAGTACCCATATTGAATAATTACCCGCTAATATCGGATTAGTTTCAAATGAAACCACTACCTTTGTACCGTATTTACCAATATCAAAAGTTATGACTTATCATCATTTGTCTGTTCTGGTGCACCGCCAGGCAGAGAAGTATGGAGACAAAATAGCCCTGAAATACAGAGACTATGAAACTGCACAATGGATACCCATCTCTTGGAAAGAGTTCTCACAGACTGTACGCCGGACTGCCAATGCAATGGTGGCTTTGGGAATAGAGCCGCAAGAGAATATCGGTATCTTCTCGCAGAATAAGCCCGAATGTCTCTTTACTGATTTCGGTGCATTCGCCAACCGGGCGGTGACTATACCTTTGTATGCTACCAGCTCACCGGCTCAGGCACAGTATATCATCAACGATGCACAGATACGTTATCTGTTTGTAGGCGAGCAGTTCCAGTACGATGCCGCTTTCAGTGTGTTCGGATTTTGCCAGTCTCTGCAGCAGCTCATCATCTTCGACCGTGCTGTGGTGAAAGATCCGCGCGACATGACTTCCATCTATTTTGATGAATTTATGGCAATGGATGAAGAGTTGCAGCACAATGCCATTGTAGAAGAACGTACAGCAGCTGCCTCAGATGATGACCTCGCCAATATCCTTTATACTTCCGGTACTACCGGTGAACCGAAAGGTGTCATGCTCCATCATTTCAATTATAGAGAGGCTTTCCGCATTCATGATATCCGATTGCCTTTCATGACAGACCAGGATGTTTCCATGAACTTCCTTCCGCTGACCCATGTATTCGAAAAGGCATGGACCTACCTTTGTATACACCGGGGGGTGCAGGTCTGCATCAATCTCCGTCCACAAGATATACAGACTACTATTAAAGAGATACGTCCTACACTGATGTGCAGTGTACCCCGTTTTTGGGAGAAAGTCTATGCCGGTGTGCAGGAGAAGATTTCCCAGGAAACCGGTCTGCGTAAGGCGATGATGTTGGATGCCATCAAGGTGGGCAGGACGCATAACATTGATTATGTGCGTCAAGGAAAGACTCCTCCGATGATGCTTCATCTGAAATACAAGTTCTACGAAAAGACCATTTATGCTCTGCTGAAGAAGACGATAGGTATTGAGAACGGTAATTTCTTCCCTACGGCAGGTGCTGCTGTGCCCGATGAAATCTGCGAGTTTGTGCATTCTGTAGGTATAAACATGGTGGTGGGCTATGGTCTGACGGAATCTACGGCTACCGTTTCCTGCTTCCTCAACGAAGGCTATGAGATTGGTTCCGTAGGTACGGTGATGCCTGATGTGGAGGTGAAGATTGGCGAGAATAACGAGATACTTCTTCGTGGTAAGACTATCACTACCGGATACTACAAGAAACCGGAGGCAACGGCTGCTGCCATCGACCGTGACGGTTGGTTCCACACGGGTGATGCCGGTTATTTGAAGGATAGTCATCTGTATCTGACGGAGCGTATCAAAGACTTGTTCAAGACCTCTAACGGAAAATACATTTCGCCGCAGGCATTAGAAACGAAGCTGGCTATTGACCGTTACATTGACCAGATTGCTGTCATTGCCGATGAGCGTAAGTTTGTTTCCGCTTTGATAGTTCCCGTTTATGGCTTTGTGAAAGATTATGCCAAGGAGAAAGACATTGCATACGGCAATATGGATGAGTTACTGCAACATCCCAAGATACAGGCGTTGTTCCGTGCCCGTATCGATACCTTGCAGCAGCAATTTGCCCATTATGAGCAAGTGAAGCGTTTCACACTTCTGCCGGAACCATTCAGCATGGAGCGTGGGGAACTGACGAATACGCTGAAGCTGAAACGTTCTGTTGTGGCAAAGAACTACAAGGAGCTGATTGATAAGATGTACGAAGAATAAAACTTTGTTTTTTTGTTTATAACCGTCCGACCTGGGGTGAATCTTTTTCATTCCGGGCCGGACGGTCTGTTTTTTATCTCCTTCTTCTGAACAGAAAGAAACTACCCCCTGCACTGCGAGAAACTAATCATCTGTATACTGCTGACTGGCAGTTTTTATGCTTCTTATTATTCTTACAACAGCTGTTGTAAGAAAAGAACACAGCTGTTATAAGAAAAGAATACAGCTGTTGTAAGAAACTAACATGACTGTGATAAGAATAATGAGATGCGAGAAAATAGTTAGTTTGTCGCAATGGAGAGGTTAATTTGTCGCGGTGCCGGGGGGATTCTCTTGTAGATAATGAAAGCCTCACTCTTAGGCGAGGGAGAGAAGGGTGATGCCGTAATCTGCTTAAAACCATGCAATAAAGCACCGGTTCTGCCAGCAGCTTTTCTTCATTAACTTTTATTAGCAAATAAATCGTCCTTTTCCGATAGGGTTGCGGTTGTGCCCCCGGTTTTATATACGAGAGCTTGAAAGAAATCTGCAGAATAAAGACATTTGGATAAGCTTAAATATTAACCGTAACATACTAATAGCCTATGAAGCATACAAAGAAGAAGAAATGAGAGGAACAGTCAATCAGACTGGCCGATCGGGATAACAGATTTCCGAGAATCTGTTTATTAACTTAACACATATTTAATCTAATATTTATTTTCCGAAAAACAGCTTATGAAAAAAAGACTTATGCTAACCTTGGTTTGCCTGATGGCGGCCATTAGCTGGGTAGCAGCCCAAAATTCCCCCATTACCGGTATCGTTATTTCAGCTGAAGACAATGAACCGATTATCGGAGCTTCCGTATTGGTAAAAGGAAGTACTACCGGAGCCGTAACAGATTTAGACGGCAAATTCACTATTACAGATGCACCCGCAGGTGCCACGACACTGCAAGTGTCTTTCGTAGGTATGATAACACAAGAAGTTCCCATCACTCCGGGAACGATAAGAGTCACATTAAAGAATGATGCCAAGCTACTGGATGAAGTGGTGGTAACGGCATTGGGTATTGCAAAGAAAGAAAAATCACTGACTTACTCTACTCAAGTGGTGAACGGCGACGAATTGGTTCGTGCCAAGGACCCCAACATGATGAATGCGCTGGCCGGTAAGACGGCAGGTGTGCAAATCAACAAGAGTTCTTCCGGTCTGGGTGGTTCTTCCAAGGTCATCATCCGTGGTAACCGTTCTGTAAGCGGTAATAATCAGCCTCTTTACGTGATAGACGGGGTGCCGTTCGGTTCCTCCACTAACGAAAATACTTCAACTACCATTGGTGGTGATAATGACAGTGGTAACTACGACCGTGGCGACGGTATCTCCAATTTGAATCCCGATGATATTGAGAGTATGAATATCTTGAAAGGTCCTGCGGCAGCCGCTTTGTATGGTAGCTCGGCTGCCAACGGTGTGGTAATCATCAATACCAAAAGAGGTAAAGAAGGTCGTGCCAGCATTTCTTTCAATACCAATACCACTTTTGATATGGCTGCCTATGGTATTCCCGAATTCCAGAATCATTATACCGGCCAAACGACCAGCTGGGGCGGTAAGATAAACGGTAGTCCCGACTATACTGACGATTTCTTCAAGACGGGTGTTACCACTATTAACTCTCTTTCTTTAAGTATGGGTTCAAAGGCTATGCAGACTTATTTCTCCTATGCCAATACTTACGGCAAGGGTGTGGTAGAAGGCAACCGTTTGGTGAAACATAACTTTAATTTCCGCGAAACAGCAAATTTCTTCAATAATAAGTTGACGGTCGATGCCAACGTCAATGCCATGTATCAGAAAGGAAACAACCGTACCACTTCAGGAGGTTATTATATGAATCCTTTGGTCGGTTTGTACCACTTCCCGCGTGGTGGTGTAGAGGGTGGTAAAGATTTTAACTACTACAAGGATAACTATCAAGTGTTGAATACCGGACGTAATATTATGGATCAAAACTGGTATAAGACTTCCGGAACCGATATGGAGCAAAATCCTTATTGGCTTATCAACAAAGTGCCTAATGAAGATACGAGGTACCGTACTTTGATAAACCTGAGTGTGAAATACCAGATTAACGATTATTTCAGTATCCAGGCTCGTGGTAGCGCCGACTATATAGTGGATAAAGACAATACCCGTATGTATGCAGGTACCAGCCCTATCCTCTGCGGTATGAATGCTGCTGGAACCGGAACCAATGGCCGTTACAGCTATAATGAGCAAAGTGAACTTTCTACTTATGGAGATGTCCTCTTTACGTATCAACAACAGTTCGAGAATTTCAGCTTTAATGCATCAGTCGGTGGCAGTATCAATGATTATAATGGCAATGGAACCGGTTTCGATTCCTATCCGGGTACACTCTCCATTCCCAATGTATTTACGATGCAGAATGTGACTCTCAATGCAGGCTCTTTGAGTGATTGGAGAAAACATACACAAAGCCAGAGCGTGTTCTTTACCGGTCAGATTGGTTTAAAAGACCAGCTTTTCCTTGACGTGACGGCACGTAATGACTGGACTTCTACCTTGGCCTATACCAAGTATAAGAACAAGGGCTTTTTCTATCCGTCAGTAGGTCTTACCTGGTTGCTCAACGAAACTTTGAAGTTGCCTTCCTGGATTAGTCTTGGGAAAATCCGTGGTGCATGGTCACAAGTAGGTAACGGTTTGGATACCTATCTCTCCAATCCACTTAATACGATTACAAAGAACGGCAGTATCAGCTTTAATACAACTTCTCCTTTTGATGAGTTGAAACCTGAAAAGACGACTTCTCTGGAATTTGGAACCGAATGGCGCTTCTTTGACAGCCGCTTGGAGTTTGATTTTACTTACTACAAGACGAATACAAAGAACCAGCTCTTCACCTTGCCCGCTCCTTCCGGTTCAGAGTATAATACCTATTATGTAAATGCAGGTGACATTCAGAACAGTGGTATAGAAATTATGATGAACGCCACTCCGGTGATGACCAATAGTTTCCGTTGGAAAACCGGCGTCAACTTTGCCACCAACAAGAACGAAGCCAAAGCATTGGCCGGTGAAGCATTGGGATATTTCCAATTCAGTGGCGGTGAGAGTAATAATGTATGGAGCCGTCTGGAAGTAGGTGGTTCGTTCGGCGACTTCTACGGAACAACTTTTGAACGTGATGATAACGGTAAAATCAAGTTTGGCGATGACGGTCTGCCATTGGTGAACAAATCCGATCCTAAAAAGCTGGGTAACTCAAATCCTGATTTCAATTTAGGATGGAGCAATACGCTTACCTGGAAAGACTTCTCGTTGTATTTCCTTATTGACGGACGCTTTGGTGGTAAAGTGATGTCACTGACAGAAGCCGACCTTGACCAGCAAGGTGTGAGCAAGGCTACCGGTGATGCACGTGACCGTGGATATGTGATGCTCGAAGGGCATAAGATATCCGGAGAGCAGGCTATACAAGATTTTTATAATCTGGTGGGCGGACGTGCTGGTGTGACAGAGTACTATACTTACAGTGCCACTAATATTCGTTTGCGCGAACTTTCCATAGGATACAATCTGCCCCAGGCATGGCTGACTAAGATTGGTGTCATCAAGAGTGCGCAAATTTCGCTGGTGGGCCGTAACTTGTTCTTCTTCAAGAACAATGCTCCTTATGATCCCGATGGTATGCTGTCTACCAGCAACCGTTTGCAGGGTGTCGATGTGTTTGGTATGCCTACCAACCGTTCGATAGGTTTCAACTTGAAGGTTAATTTTTAAATAGACTTATAATTATGAAGAATATATTGAAATATACGGCAACTGCGTTGCTGGCAGCTTCCATGTTTACCGCATGTACCGGTGCATTCGATGACTTGAATACCGACCCGAAAGGAGTAAGTGACGAAGAATTGAAGCAGGACAACAACTATATAGGCATGCATTTTATTCCGATGATGCAGTCCATCTATTATAATAATGGCGGTGGTACTAATCCGTGGGAATATCAGCTGATACAGAATCTGAATGCAGATATGTGGTCGGGCTATGTAAGTACGGCTACTGCCTTTGCCGGTAATGTAAATAACATTACTTATGCGATGAATGCAGGTTGGAATGATAACTGCTGGGATTATGCTTATAATCACGTGATGTCCCAGAGTCTTAAAATTACGCGCAAATGTGAGAAAGACATGGAGACATATTCCCATTTCGCAGCCATCAATACCATTTGCCGTGTGATAGCCATGTCTCGTTTGACCGATCAATACGGGTGTATTATCTATACTCATTATGGTGAATCGGCTACAGGTGGTACTTATGATTCCGGGCAGGATGTTTACAAGAAGTTCTTTGAAGAACTGAGGGAGGCTGCTGATGAACTGCGTGCAGTGAAGGACAAAGATGTGGCTTCGTTCGCTCCGTTTGACTATGCTTATGGGGGTGACCTCAATAAATGGGCCAAATTGTGTAATACTATCCGTTTGCGTCTGGCCATGCGTATCGTGAAATACGACGCTGCATGGGCAAAGAGCGAGGCTGAGGCTGCCATGAATGATAGTAATGGGCTGATTGAAACCAATGATGCGAATTTTGGTATTGCTGGAAACGGTTATGTGAACCCGCTTTACGGCCTGGCCTTCAGCTATGGCGATTGTGTGCTCAATGCCAATATTCCCTCTCTGCTGGGAGGGATGAATGATGCCCGTTTGGAAAAGTATGCCACAACAAATGCTGACGGTGATTTCTTCGGTATCCGTAATGGTGTGAAAGGTTTGGAAGAGGGCAAGAACTCGGATAATTACAAGGCGATTGTGAGCAAACCTAATCTGGTTGCAACGTCTCCGGCTATTTTGGCTACTGCCGGTGAAACGATTCTTCTGGAAGCTGAAGCTGCCCTGCGTGGTTGGAATGTGAATGGTAAAGGTACTGCTAAGGATTTGTACGAGAAGGGAGTGAAGGCTTCATTTGAACAATGGGGAGCTGCTGTAGGCGATTATTTGAGTGGCACTACTGCTGCTGTTGCTTATGTGGATCCTATTATTCCGGCAGCCAGTATCGAAGGTCAAAGCAAGGTGACCGCTCAATGGGATGAGTCTTTGAGCAACGAGGAGAAATTTGCCAAGATTGCTACACAGCGCTGGATTGCTGTCTATCCCGAAGGTATGAACGGTTGGGCCGAGTTGCATCGTACCGGTTATCCTAAACTGTTCCCAGTGATGGTAAATTACAGCCAGGGTGAAATTGATACTGACCTTGGACCACGTCGTTTGCCTTTCACCATTAATGAAAAGGAAAATAATCCTACTGGTTATGCCAAAGCTGTCGAAATGCTTGGTGGTCCTGATAATGCAGCAACCCGTGTATTCTGGGATGTGAACAAATCGAATTTCTGATATCCTTAATGAGTAAAAGGTATGCCGGAGGCAACTTCGGCATACCTCTTTAATCTCTTGAAAGGGAATCATTTTATTTTGATAGATTTCAAATATCTTCAGATAGAGTTTAAACCTCTGTCTGACTATTCTTGTTTAATATTGTAGCTTGATTTATGTTAGCTGAAAAGAACAAGTTTCGTGCGAAAAATTGAATTAAACTTATTTACTGTATATGAAGAATATCATTAAACCTCTCTGCTTGTTGACCGGTCTGCTTTGTACCCCGGCTGTTTGGCTTCATGCCCAAGTAGATGAAAAGTTGAAAGCCGACATCGTCAGTACGGGTTACGTGCACAGTCCGTTGCCGCTCGACGAGACAAAGGCTTTCGAGACATTCGGCTTGAAAAAGAAAGTGTTGGAAACTATGATGCTGTGTGATATGGAGGATTTCTCCAAATGGTCGCACAAGGGCATCGGTGAGATTGGTTTGACTGATGAACGGAGCAAGTCTGGCAAGCATAGCCTGCGTCTGGAAGCTCCTGCCCATCCGGAGAAGATTCTCGGCTGGGGGTTGGGACGTGGCACTTGCATGGCCTCTTATGATATAGGAGGTGTGAACTGGGAAGGTTACAACCGTCTGAAGTTCTATATCTATCCCACGTGCGAAGGGGCACGCAGCATTTACCTGAACCTCTATGTGGAAAATGACGGAGAAATAAAAGTACCCGACATTTACGGTCGGGAAGGATACCACGAAATCAACTTGAAAAACAACCAATGGAACGAATGTTTCGTCGAGATGTCCGGGCTGGCGCGCGACAAGGTGACCAAGATTTCATTTGCTATCGAAGTGTTCGGCAAGGAACGCACTATGGGAGATTCCCTCCGTTTCGATGTGGATGCCGTGGAATTGCAGAAAGTGGAGAATCCGGAAACCGTGAAAGGCTGGATGCCCGCACAAAACCGCATCATCTTCTCTACTACTGGTTATGGCATAGAGAGTCCCAAGAGCGCCATTGTCAATGTGGAAAAGCACGGCGGACAGTTCCAGTTGAAGGATGCCGCGACGCAGGCCATTGTCTATACCGGCCCCATCCGTAAGGAAAAGACCGGTCTGGGAGAGTTCGAGACGATAGACTTTTCCGACTTCAAGACGCAGGGACGTTACGTCATTCAGGTAGGGGATGTCACCACCTTGCCTTTCTATATCCATAAGGATGTGTGGGAGGATTCTGCCTGGCGGATGGTCAACTTCCTGTTTTGCGAACGTTGCGGTTATCCCGTTCCCGGAAAGCACGGGGCTTGTCATAATGACTTGCATGCCACTTACAACGGACATATTATTCCTATAAACGGAGGATGGCACGATGCTGCCGACATGTCCCAACAGACCTTGCAGACGGGAGAAATAGCCTATTCCTTGCTCTTGATGGCCGAACGCGCCAAAGAAAAAGGCAATGTCGACTTGTACAACCGCCTGATGGAAGAGGCTTTGTGGGGAATGGACTATGTGATGAAGACCCGGCTGGGCGATGGTTACCGTGCACAGACATGGGGTACCAATCTATGGACTGACGGTGAGGTAGGTACCGACGACGATGCCGGCCGCCGTGAACTGCTTGTCCATAACGGAGCTTTGGAAAACTTCCTGCTTGCAGGAATTGAAGCGTATGCCTCCATGATGGTTGAGAAGGATGAAGCCCTCAGGAGCAATCTGAAAAAGATTGCAAAGGAAGACTTCGGTTATGCCATGAAACGCTTTAATGAGTTGGGCTTTGCCGAACTGATAAAGAAGGGTGGGGGACATGCCGCCATGGCATCCGAAAGCCAGTATCACGCCAATATTTCATGGGCAGCCAGCATGCTCTACAAGCTGACCGGCGAACAGCAGTATGCCGATGAGGCCGTGAAGGCTATCCGCTACACCTTGCAGTGCCAGCGCACCGAACCGCTGAAAGACAAAGACAAGACCTGCGGCTTCTTCTACCGTGATTTGGCCAGGAAGTCCATTGTACACTATACCCACCAGTCCCGCGACTATGCCTATATGGAAGCCCTTGCCGCCCTTTGCGAGACACAGTCCGGCCATGCCGAGTATGAGCAGTGGATTCGTGCCATGAAACTCTATGGCGGTTATCTGAAGAATATCATGAAGTATGTATATCCTTATGGAATGGTGCCCAGTGGCATCTATCACAAAGATGAAGTGAAGGATTCCGCCAACTTCTACGCCGTTCAGGTAGGGATTCGCAGCGGTGCCGATAAGGATTTCGAGGAACAGCTCGAAAACGGTATCCGTCTGGATAAAGAGCATTATTTGCGCATATTCCCCGTCTGGTTCTCGTTTAAGGGAAATATTGCCGTACATTTGTCTACCGGTAAAGCTGCCGCTATCTGTGCCAGGGTACTGAAGGACAAGGAACTGAAAGACATTGCAGAACAGCAGCTCTTCTGGGTTGTAGGCCGGAATCCTTTCGGGCAGTCCATGATTTATGGGGAAGGCAGCAACTATCCGCAGCTCTACACGGCATTGCCCGGAGAAACGGTGGGAGAGATACCCGTAGGCATGCAGTCCTATTTCAATGAGGACGCGCCCTATTGGCCACAGTTCAATACGGCTACTTATAAAGAGGTGTGGGGCTCTTCGGCAGCCAGATGGCTGATGTTGGTTTCTGAATTCTAAAGCAAGATGATATGAGTGACAAGACTGTTTATTCACGGCGCAACCTGGCCATCAACATGCTGAGGGCATTGACCATGTTCATCATGATTTTCGTCAATGACTTCTGGAAAGTGCATGACGTACCCCATTGGCTGGAACATGCCGTCTATGGTGAGGATTTTATGGGACTGGCGGATATTGTATTCCCCTGCTTTTTGTTTGCAGTGGGAATGTCCATACCTTACGCCATTGAGCGCAGATATGCCAAGGGCTTCTCGGCAGAGTCCACCTTGGGGCATATCCTTTCCCGCACCTTTGCCTTGCTGGTGATGGGGGCGTTTATAACGAACTCGGAGTTCCGGCTTTCACCGGAAGCTCCCTATCCGATAGGAGTATACTGGTTCCTGATGGCCATAGGCTTTATCGGTGTGTGGAACCAATATCCGAAACCGGCTTCCGGCACTCAGAAGAACCTTTTCCGTGCTTTTAAAATAATCGGAGTATTGGTTCTCCTTTACCTTGCCTTCACGTTCCGCAATCCGCAGGGAGGTGTATTCGGTGCCTATTGGGGAATATTGGGCTCCATCGGCTGGACCTATCTGGTATGTGCCGTAATCTATATCTTCAGCCGTGACCGGTTGCAGTATCTGCTGCCTGCCTGGGGTGCCTTTATCCTGATATGCCTGCTGGGTACGCCTTTGCGCGAGGGCTTTGGCGGTGAGGCTATCCTTGCCTTTCCCGAACGCAACTTCTATCAGGGCATGTTGTCCATCCTGCATATCGGCAACGGGGCTTTGCCCGCATTTACAATGGGAGGTGTCATCCTTTCCATTCTCAGCGCCCGCTATGCCGGCAAGGGTGACGGCTGGAAACTCCGCAATGGGCTGACAGTTGCCGTTCTGCTTCTGCTGGTCGGAATTGGGACACACCATTTCTGGATTGTGGCCAAGATGGGTGGCACTCCTCCCTGGGTGTTCTATGTGACTGCCATTTCCGTGGGGCTCTACACACTGCTCAGCTATCTGGTCAGCCATCAGGTCACAGGTTGGTTCAACCTGATACGCCCTGCCGGAACGGCTACGCTGACCACTTATCTGGTGCCTTATGTCTTCTATGGCTTTGCTGATGTGACCGGTGTTGTCCTGCCGGACTGGTTCACACATGGATTCATGGGGCTGGTCAACTGCCTTTGTTTTGCCTTTGTGGTAATCGGCGTTACGTGGGTGATGGAAAAACTGCATGTTAAACTTAAAATTTAGATAGAATGAAAAAGAGCTTTTTACCTGCATTCTTGCTGCTGTTCCTTGCGCTGGGCATGTTCTCGTGCCAGCAGGGAGCTAAGGAAACAACCAAGGAATATCCCATGTTCTGGACGTGGCTGGACTATCGTCCCGGCATGAACTTCGACTCCATCTGCCAAGTGATGAACGACATCGGCATGGATGGAATTATGCTGAATGCGCCGACTCCCGACGATTACCGGGCTGCTATACCGGTTGCCCATAAACACGGAATCGAAGTGTATGCCTGGTTATGGACCATGAATCTGGAACACGACCGTGACAAGATATTGAAGGAGCATCCCGAATGGTTCAGCGTGAATCGTAACGGCAAGAGCCTGGCAGACACTACCGCCTATGTAGGCTATTACAAGTTTCTCTGCCCGGCATTGCCCGAAGTCCGCGAGTTCATCAAGGAAAAAATCAAGGCCTACTGCGAAGTGGAAGGCTTGAATGGCATTGCCATCGACTATCATCGTTTTGTGGATGTGGTGCTTCCCACCACCTTGTGGCCCCATTATGGCATTGTGCAGGACCGTGAATACGCTGCGTGGGATTACGGTTACCATCCGGAAATGCTCAGGTTGTTCAAGGAGCAGTACGGTTATGACCCCCGCGAGCAGGAAGACCCTTCCCTCGATGTGAAGTGGCGCCAGTTCCGTTGCGACCAGATAACCGAAGTGGCCAATATGATTGCCGAAGTGGTGCACTCCTACGGCAAGACAATGGCTGCCTCCCCGTTCCCCACCCCGAAGATGGCTTCACGCATGGTGCGCCAGGACTGGGGCAAATGGAATCTCGACATCGTGTTCCCGATGGTTTACCATACCTTCTATACGGGCGATGCCAGCTTCATTTCCGACTGTACGGTTGAGAATGTACGCGACAAGAACGATATGACTACACTGTACTGCGGCATGACCGCCACCGACGGCCCGATGATGTTCGAATGCATGGATGCCGCTCTCAACAACGGCGCCCAGGGAATTGCCGTATTTACCATTCATGGACTGCGTTCTCCGGAGGTGAAGAGGCAGTTCAAGGCTTATACGGACAGTGTCAGAGCCGTGCGTGCCGCCAATGGCGGGGTGATAAAGGCTACCCATCCCGAAGTGGCGGATCCCGACCCCTTCAAGCATGAAGGCATTATGAAGCTGATGCAGGAACGCATGCAGCAAATCATAGCCAAGGCTGCCGGCAAGGAAGAGCCGGCTCCGCTGGCATTGGGCGAGTACAAGGAGGTGGATTCCTATGACGCGACACGCTGCTACCAAGTGGTGGATGAGAATAGCAAGACTACTTTTGACGTGACATTCTATCTTTACGGCGACGTTGTTTCCGGTTGGGATGTAGCAGTAGCAGACAAGGCTTCTACTAATAAGAAATGAAAGGACGTTTTATGATAGTGAGAGATTACGGGAGCAAACTCCTTCTGCTCTTGGTGTTTTCAATGGTAGGCATGGTTTGTTGCAATGCCCAGAGTGGAAAGAGCTTGTCCGTAAAGAAAGTAATGTGTACGGCTTCACCGGAAGGTGAGGCTGTGCCGTCCTTGCTGGACGAGAACGGGATAGAGTTTCAGCCCCTTGATGTGGTCAACTGGAAAGATTATCCCTACAAGCCGGAAGTGAGTTTCCGCATAGCCCATACGGGGCGCGAAATCCTGCTCCACTACGAAGTGAAGGAAGCCAGTGTGCGTGCAGTGGCCTCCGGAGACAATGGCCGGGTATGGGAAGATGCTTGTGTGGAATTCTTCGTATCTCCCGAAGGTGACGACCGCTATTACAATTTCGAATGTAACTGCGCCGGCAGGCTGCTGATTCAGGGAGGTGCAGTCAATGAGCGCCGTCCTACGGCGAGTCAGGAGGTGCTGGGCATGGTGAAACGTTGGAGCTCGTTGGGCGGCGAACCTTTCGAGGAACGTTTGGGCGAGTGCAGCTGGGAACTGGCCATGGTTATTCCCGTTTCCGCTTTCTTCCAGCATTCCGTCGGTTCTTTGGACGGAAAAACAATGAAAGGGAATTTCTACAAGTGTGGTGACAAACTCCAGACTCCCCACTTCCTTTCTTGGAGTCCTATCGGGCTGGAACGCCCCATGTTCCACTGTCCGGCCTTTTTCGGCACCTTGTCTTTTGAATAAATCTTTAGGGTGTTCTGGTGGAATCATTTGCCGTTAGCATTACTTATTGGATTGACAATTGCGGAATTATGTGTTTTTTTATACCTTTGCACTTCCTAAATTGTAAATGCATATATGATTACCGCAGAACAACTGAAAGATATCAAAGAACGTACCGAGGCGTTGAACCGCTATCTGGACATTGAAGGAAAGAAGATACAGGTGGAAGAAGAGCAGCTCCGCACCCAGGCTCCCGGTTTCTGGGACGACCAGAAGGCTGCCGAGGCTCAGATGAAGAAAGTGAAGGGCTTGCAGCAATGGATTTCCGGCTACAATGAGGTAAAGACCTTGACTGACGAGGTACAACTGGCTTTCGACTTTTACAAAGACGAACTGGTGACTGAAGAGGAAGTGGACGATGCCTATGCCAAGGCAATCACTGCTGTCGAGGCCCTCGAACTCAAGAATATGCTTCGCGAGGAAGCCGATCAGATGGACTGTGTGTTGAAAATTAACTCTGGTGCCGGTGGTACGGAGAGCCAGGACTGGGCAAGCATGCTGATGCGTATGTATCTGCGCTATGCCGAGACTCACGGCTATAAGGCCACCATCGCCAACCTGCAGGAAGGAGACGAGGCAGGTATCAAGACTTGTACCATCGAGATTTCCGGCGATTATGCCTACGGCTATCTGAAAGGTGAGAACGGTGTGCACCGCCTGGTGCGTGTTTCGCCCTACAATGCCCAGGGCAAGCGTATGACTTCTTTTGCATCCGTGTTTGTCACTCCCTTGGTAGATGATACCATCGAGGTGAACATCGAACCTGCCCGCATGTCATGGGATACCTTCCGAAGTGGTGGCGCCGGTGGACAGAACGTCAATAAGGTAGAGTCCGGTGTCCGTCTGCGCTATCAGTATAAGGATCCATATACGGGCGAAGAGGAAGAAATCCTGATTGAAAATACCGAGACACGAGACCAGCCCAAGAACCGCGAGAACGCTCTCCGCCTTCTCCGTTCCATGCTTTACGACAAGGAACTCCAACACCGCATGGCCGAGCAGGCAAAGGTGGAAGCCGGTAAGAAGAAAATCGAATGGGGTAGCCAGATTCGTAGCTACGTCTTCGACGACCGCCGCGTGAAGGACCACCGTACCAACTTCCAGACCAGTGATGTGAATGGTGTGATGGATGGAAAGATAGACGGCTTTATCAAAGCTTACCTGATGGAGTTTGCAGGAAGTGGCGAATAAATTTTCTCCCTTTCATTTGCATTCTTCCCGAATTTCTTCTTACTTTGTTCATCGTTGAACTTTAAACTATAAAACACACCATGGGAAAAAGTAAAAAGAAAGCAATGCACAGCCAGAAGGAAGAGCAACAAGCCAAGAAAGTGATGATGACGATGGGAGTAATAGCCATTGTATTGGTCATCGCCATGTTTGTGGCTTACTCTTACTGGGGCTGATAAAATCACTGGAAACGACATGCCGCAGGAGATAGAACGGAAATTCCTCGTGACGGGAGAATACAAGCCACAAGCGTATGCACACAGCCGTATCGTACAAGGATACATCAGCAGTGTACGTGGACGGACAGTACGGGTGCGCATCCGCGATGAACGGGGATTTCTCACCATCAAGGGTGCATCCAATGAATCGGGAACCAGCCGCTACGAGTGGGAAAAGGAAATTCCGCTGTGCGAAGCGCGGGAATTGCTGAAGCTGTGCGAACCGGGTATCATCGACAAGACCCGTTACCTGGTGCGCAGCGGACAGCACGTCTTTGAGGTGGATGAATTCTATGGCGAGAATGAGGGACTGACTGTGGCCGAGGTGGAACTCTCCTCGGAAGACGAGCCTTTCGTGAAACCTGCATTCATCGGACGGGAGGTGACGGGAGATGTCCGCTACTATAACTCGCAACTGATGAAACACCCTTTCACCACATGGTAGCAAACCAATTGTATGCCGTACTTGTTTAATCGTCATGGAGAAACTTTACGACTACCTGCCAAGAGAACTGGTCACCTTCCTTTTGGTCACTGTATTCTCTTTACTCATCGGGCTTTCACAGCGTAAAATCAGCTTGAAGCGCGAAGGGGAAACTACGCTTTTCGGTACCGACCGCACCTTCACTTTTATAGGCATTCTGGGCTATCTGCTCTATATCCTCGACCCTACGGGCTATCGTCTGTTCATGGGAGGAGGAGCCATTCTGGGACTGCTGCTCGGACTGAACTATTATGTGAAGCAGTCACAGTACCATGTGTTCGGAGTAACCACCATCATTATTGCACTCATCACCTACTGTATTGCTCCCATTGTGGCCACGCAGCCGTCGTGGTTCTACGTCATGGTCATAGTGACCGTCCTGCTCTTCACCGAGCTGAAACACACCTTCACGGAACTGGCCCAGCGCATGAAGAACGACGAGATGATTACGCTTGCCAAGTTCCTTGCCATCAGCGGCATTATCCTGCCGATGCTGCCCAATGAGAATCTTATTCCCGGCATCAACCTGACGCCATACAGTATTTGGCTGGCCACGGTGGTTGTATCGGGCATTTCCTACCTTTCTTATCTGTTGAAGCGTTACGTTTTCCATGAGTCGGGCATTCTGGTTTCGGGCATCGTGGGAGGCTTGTACAGCAGCACGGCTACCATTTCCGTACTGGCGCGAAAGAGCCGTAAGGCTTCTGTGCAGGATGCTCCCGAATATGTGGCAGCCATGTTGTTGGCGGTCAGCATGATGTTCCTCCGTTTCTTGATATTGATAGGTATTTTCAGCCGGGAGACGCTACTGGCCATTTATCCCTACCTGCTGATAATGTCGGTGGTAACGGCAGCCGTGGCATGGTATCTGCATTCCAAGCGGAAACGGGTGGACGACGGCACGCAGACCACGGAGGACGAGGACAGCAGTAATCCGTTGGAGTTCAAGGTAGCGCTGATTTTTGCCATGCTGTTTGTGGTGTTCACTATCTTGACCCACTATACGCTGGTGTATGCCGGCACGGGTGGACTGAACTTGCTCTCTTTCATTTCGGGGTTCAGTGACATTACTCCTTTCATCCTGAACCTGCTTCAAGGAACGGGCAGTGTGGCGGTGCTGGTGATTACGGCTTGCAGCATGCAGGCTATTGTCAGCAATATAGCGGTAAACATGTGCTACGCGTTATTCTTTGCCGGTGGAAAAAGCCCTTTGCGGCCGTGGATATTGGGGGGATTCGGCTCTGTTATTGCCGCAAATATCTGTCTGTTACTTTTCTTCTATTTTCTCTAAATTGCTTTCTTTTTGCTTTTTTAACTCCGAAAGTCTCGTAAATGCATGAAAAAGGGGCTATTTTTGCCGAATTCATTGTGACAAAACTCGAACGGGAAACGTCTAATACCAAGACAATAAACATGAATAGTCACTAAATATAAAAACGCAATGAGAACAAAATGGACTGTGCTGCTATGGATGCTGATGATTTCGGGACTGCTTGCAGCGCAAAACACGGCAAACACTTCTTTCCAGGTTAAAGGAATTTTGCTCGACTCACTCACCCAGGAGGGTGAACCTTATGCTACCATTAAAATCGTGAAGAAAGAGGCCCCTGCAAAGGCGCTGAAAATGCTGGTAACGGACATGAAAGGCCAGTTCCAGGAGAAAGTACCCGGTACGGGCAACTTCGTGATGACCATCACTTCCGTGGGACGTACTCCCATCGTGAAGGACTTTTCTGTGAAGGCAGGGGAGAAGCTGGTGGACTTCGGCACGCTGTATATCGTAGATGCCTCCAATGAGCTGGGGCAGGTGGAAATAGTGGCACAGAAGCCTCTGGTGAAGGCAGATATCGACAAGATAGAGTACAATGTGCAGGATGACCCTGACGCCCAGTCGAACTCCGTGCAGGAAATGCTTCGCAAGGTACCGTTGGTAACGGTGGATGGCGAGGACAATATTCAGGTGAACGGGAGTAGCAGCTTTAAGGTATATGTCAACGGAAAGCCCAACAACATGATGAGCAACAACCCGACGGAAGTGCTGAAAAGTATGCCTGCAAACAGTATCAAGCATATTGAAGTGATAACCAATCCCGGCCCCAAGTATGACGCCGAGGGTGTGGGCGGTATTCTGAACATCGTCACCGTGGGCAGCGGACTCGAAGGCTATACGGCTACGTTCAGTGCCAACGTCAGCAACCGCGGTGCAGGCGGCGGGGCATTCGGTACCATAAAGAGCGGAAAGCTGACCGTCAGCGCCCGCTACAATTACAATTACAACGACCAGCCCCGCAACTACAGCAGTGGTAGCCAGCATGTGACACCGGAAGCTGTTACGGAGAATTCTTCCAATCTGGACTATGACGGCAGCAACAAGGGACACGGTTCTTTCCAGTCGGGCAGCATGGAGGCCAGCTACGAAATAGATACATTACGCCTGGTCACCATGTCTTTCGGACTTTGGGGCGGCGGGAACAAGAGTAACGGCTCTACGGACTACATCGCTACTTTTCCGGAGAACATAAACGCTGCTCCCATTTACAGCTACTCTGCCTTCAACCGCAGCAAGTCTTCCTGGTATTCCATCGACGGAGGTATCGACTACCAGCGTCTGTTCAAGGTCAAGGACCGCATGCTGACGTTCTCCTACAAGATAAACACCCGTCCGCAAACGTCGGATTCCTATACGGAATATGAAATAGACAATGGCTATAACCCCGATTGGGCAGACTATCTGAACCGTTTGAAGAACCAGCATAACGACGGTGAGCAGAATACCACGGAGCATACGTTCCAGGCCGACTATACCACGCCTATCGGCAAGCTGCATACATTGGAGGCAGGTGCCAAGTACATTCTGCGCAACAACTCCTCCGAAGACGACCGTTTTGATGCGGACGATACCGGAAAGTATGAATACAACAAGGACCAGAGCTCACACTACAAGCATTTGAACGATATTATCGCCGCCTATCTGGGATATGGACTGAAGGTGAAGAGACTTTCGGGCCGTTTGGGATTACGCTACGAGCATACCATCCAAGATGTGAAGTATCTGGTGGGCCGCGGTGAGGATTTCACAAAGAACTTTGACGACGTAGTGCCTTCCGCTTCCATCGGCTACAAGCTGACGGATATGTCCAATCTGCGTTTAGGATACAACATGCGTATCTATCGTCCGGGAATCTGGTCTCTGAATCCTTATCTGAATGATACGGACCCCTCCTACATCAGCCAGGGTAATCCGGAGCTGGACAGCGAGAAGAGCCATGCTTTCAACTTGAGTTACAGTAACTTCACACAGAAGTTCAACATCAATATCTCGGCCCGTTACTCGTTTACCAACAACAGTATTGAGAATGTGACAAGGCTCATGCCCGATACGGAGATTGAGGGATTGAAGAATCCCACGGGCAAGGATGTGCTTTATTCTACCTATGCCAACATCGGCAAGACCCGTTATGCCAGTGTGAACGGCTACGTCAACTGGAATGCCACTCCACGTACACGTATCTACATGAACATGAGCGGCAATTACTCTTATCTGGAGGGCAGTGAAGGCATGCGTAACGATGGCTGGAGCCTCTTTGCCTACGGCGGTGCACAGCAGACGCTGCCCCATGACTGGCGCATCAGTCTGAATGTCTTCGGACAGACGCCGTGGATTATGCTGCAAGGTAAGGGCAGCAGCTTCTTTGATTATGGCTTGAGCGTCAACAAGTCCTTCCTGGACAAGCGCCTCACCTTGTCTGCCTTTGCCAGCAACTTCTTCAAGAAGTATATGGACCAAAGCTCCACCACCGAAGGCAGCGGTTTTATACGGGAAAGCAATTATAAGTACAGCCGCCAACGCTTCGGCATAAGCGTCAGCTACCGTATCGGTGAGTTGAAGGCAAGCGTGAAAAAGGCTGCGCGCACTATCAGCAATGATGATGTGAAGAGCGGTGGCAGTGGTTCCGGTGGCGGCGGTGAATAGGTTGTAAATACATCCCCTTCTGAAACTTGTACCTCGCTATTCATCAGAGAATACAAGTTTCAGAAGGGGATTTTTTATGATAGTAAGTTACTTGCTGACTGTTGAGAACCCCAACTCCTTCAACCCTTTCTGCACATCCGGATGACTCATGAAGAGCTTCCACAGCAGTCCCGACCGATAATTCTCGAGCATGACGGCTATCGGGCCCTGGTCAATGGCGAGGTAGCGCTGCGGATACCAGTTGTCCGTTTCGCTGAAAGCATCGTAGAAGCCATAGGGGCCGAAGACCTTATCTCCCATCTCGTAGAGGTGACGCATCACTTGCAACGACTGTTCCGGGGTATAGACGATGGATGACAAGGCGGCAGTTGGAGAGATGACTCCCTGGTCGTCGCGTTCGTTGGGAGCGTGGGCGGCATATCCGTTGACGGAGTAGCTGGCTGTCAGTCCCCAGCAGTCGGGCCCGAAACCTTTGTAGTGCTTGGGGTTGCGGACACAGTAGGCACGGTTCACAAGCGTCAGGTTACGCATCTCGTCGAAGTAGTTGGCGCAGTATTCATCCTTCAGCCCGATGGGGTCGAGGCCGAGAAACGAGTATTGTGCCCAGAAGAGCGGTCCGGCTTCTGTGCCTTGATAGCGCAGATGCAACTCGATATTCTCCACTTTATGAGGGTCTACAATGGCCCCGTTCTGCGCCCAGCCCTCGTGATAGACTGCTGCAGGCACGCCGTGGGTAGGCGAGGCGGCGGCAAGGATATACATGATGAGGCATTCGTTGTAACCGTGTACGGGAAAGTTCATTTCCCAACCGTATTCCGGACTCCAGTGCCAATAGAGCACGTTCTGGCCGTTCTGGCGGTAGAAGTTCCAGTCCACTTCGCGCCACAGCTTGTCGATGCGGGCGGCGAGGGCTTGCTCGGCGGGCGAACCGTCGATGTAGTACTGGTGGACGGAGAGCAGCGCCTGCATGATGAAGGCTGTTTCTATCAGGTCGCCGCCATTGTCTTTCTGCCCGAAGGGTTTCACCTTGCCCGTATCGCCATACCACCAGTGCGGGTAGGCACCGTGGAAACGGTCGGCGGTTTCGAGGAAGGAGACGATTTTCTCCATTCGTTCCAGCCCTTCCTGGCGGGTGACATAGCCGCGGTCTATACCGGCAAGTATGGCCATGATGCCGAAGCCGCTTCCGCCGGACGTGATTACGTTCTGGTCGTTCTCCGGATAGACACCGTCCATGTGGATGCGTTCGCGTGCCAGTCCGCTGTTGGGCTCGGCACCTTCCCAGAAGTAGTTGAAGGTACGGCGCTGTACGGTGTCCATCAGGGCATCGTCGCTCAGCCGGTCTTCTTTGGCGGCGGGGCTTTTGCATTGCGTGAAACCGAGCAACAGCAGGAACAATAATAAACTGTATTGTATTTTCATTGTACCAATGCTTACTTGTTTTTTTATCATTTACTTATCTATATTCATTGCACGGTCAATTCAACAAGTATAGGACAGTGGTCGGAAAGGTAGCTGTTCTCCGGTTTGTCTTGGATAACGCGGTAGCGGTCTATCTTTGCGCTTTTAGTCACGAAGACATAGTCCAGCAGTACGCGTTCCTCCACCGGCAGACGGCCGAAGTCATGGAAAGACCAGGACGGACCGTAGGTGACGGCAGCTGTCTTTGCGGCATTTTCCATTCCTCCCTTTTCCAGCGTTTGCAGAGGTTCTTCACCGGGCGTACAGTTAAAGTCACCAGTGATGATGGCGGGCATGTCCGGTGCTATCTCCTTGATTTTGTCGAGAATGAGTTGCACGCCCTCTTTGCGGGCTGTCTTTCCGTCGTTGTCCAGATGGGTGTTGAAATATACAAACTTTTGTCCGTTGTTCTTTTCCTGCAGTATCGCCCAGGTGGTGACACGGTTGTAGGAAGCGTCCCAGCCCTTGATGCCGATAGTTTCGGGTTGCTCGCTGAGGGAGAAATTACCGTATTCCACCAGTGTAAATCGGTCGGTCCGGAAGAATATCGGGCAGTATTCGCCTGCTTCCTTGCCGTCGTCGCGCCCCACACCGAGTGCTGTGTATTGCGGCAGCCCGCGTTTTAGGTCTTCCATTTGGTTGTGAAGCACTTCCTGCATGCCCAGCAAGTCGGGGCTGTAGTAGGCTATCATACGGCAGGCGTCACCCTTGCGGTAATTCCAGTTGTTTACACTGTCCGAAGGAATATCCAGGCGGACATTGAACGTCATCACTTCCAGCGGCTGTCCGTTCTGTGCGGAGGGCTGGCTCTTGCAGCTGCCAAGGAGCAGAATGCTGCAAAAACAAAGGAGTAAAGTAGTATATCTCATGTTTTCTTGTTTTTAGAGTGCAATATTAAATATTTTATTTTATTTCAGTGTCAGTCGGGCTGTCTTTTCTGCCTGGCTGCTGCCACCTATCATCACATCGAAATCTCCCGGCTCGGCCACGTGGTTGAGGTCGTAGTCGTAGAAGCGGAGCAGCTCAGGGGTAATCTTGAAGGATACGGTCTTACTTTCGCCCGCTTTCAGGAACACCTTTTCAAAGCCTTTCAGCTCGCGTACGGGGCGGGTAATGCTGCCTACGAGGTCGCGGATATAGAGCTGCACGACTTCTGCGCCGTCACGCTTACCGGTATTGGTCACGGTGACTACGGCAGTGGTGGAGCCATTTTGTCCCATGACCGGGGTACTGAGGGCGATGTCGCTGTACTGGAAAGTGGTGTATGAGAGCCCGTAGCCGAAGGGATACAGCGGTTCATTGTCCACATCCAGATAGTTGCTGCGGAACTTCTCGAACCAATTGCCGGCAGCCAGCGGGCGACCGGTATTCTTGTGGTTGTAGAATAAAGGTATCTGCCCTACGTTCTTCGGGAAAGTCATGGTCAGCTTACCGCTTGGGTTCACGTCACCGAACAGTACGTCGCCGATGGCGTATGCCGCTTCACTGCCACCGAACCATACGTTCAAGATAGCGGGCACATGTTCCTGCTCCCAGGTGAGCGTCAGCGGTCGGCCGGTGAAGAGGGTCAGTACAACGGGCTTTCCGGTCTTCAGCAAGGCCTCCAGCAGGGTGCGTTGCACGTCGGGGATGCCGAGGTCGGTACGGCTCGAGCTTTCACCGCTCATTTCGGAAGACTCGCCCAGGGCGGCTACAATCACGTCGGCACCGGAGGCCACCTTCAAAGCTTCGTCCAGCAGTTCCTTATCCGTACGGTTGTCCCGGCTCAGCGATCGGCCGAATAGGGTGGCGCGTTCCTCGTAGGCTACATCACCGATGAGGTTGCTGCCTTTGGCGTAGGTGATGTTCACCCGGCCGGCTGTCATCTCCTTCAGTCCTTCGTACAGAGAGGGATAGTCATCCAGGCGTGCGGCAACACTCCAGGTACCGGGCATGTTGCTGCGGGTATTGCCCAGAGGGCCGATGACGGCGACGGTGCCTTGCTTCTCTAAGGGAAGGACAGGACGAGAAGACTTCTTGCCTTGTCCCTCAAAAGGTTTGTTTTTCAGCAGCACAAAGCTTTCGGCGGCAATCCGGCGGGCAGCGTCGCGGTGCTTGCGGGTGAAGATGTCGCGTGCGGGACGGCTGAGGTCGCAGTATTTGTAAGGGTCATCAAACAGCCCTAACTTGTATTTCGCTTCAAGGATGCGGCGGCAGGCTGCATCCAGCGTCTTCATGGTTATTTTGCCTTCGGTGAACGACTTTTTCAACGTGCCCACGAAACCTTCGCTCACCATATCCATGTCCACACCGGCGTTGAGCGCACGGGTGGAAACGGTCTGCAGGTCACCGATGCCGTGCTCCACCATTTCGGAGATACCAGTAAAGTCGGTCACCACAAAACCGTTGAACCCCCATTGTTTGCGCAGCACGTCTGTCATCAGCCAGCGGTTGGCTGTTGCGGGCACACCGTCCACTTCGTTGAAGGAGGCCATTACACTGCCCACTCCGGCATGGACGGCTGCTTCATAGGGGTACATGTATTCGTTGAACATGCGGTTGCGGCTCATGTCTACGGTGTTGTAGTCGCGTCCGGCTTCTCCGGCACCGTACAGTGCGAAGTGCTTGACGCATGCCATGATTTCGTCGTTCCGTTTCAGTTGGTCGTTCAGGTCTTTTCCCTGATATCCCAACACCATGGCGCGGGCGATGGCGCCTCCGAGGAACGGGTCTTCGCCCGAACCTTCGGATACACGTCCCCAGCGTGGGTCACGGCTGATGTCTACCATTGGACTGAATGTCCATGAGATACCGTCGGCACTGGCTTCTGTAGCGGCTATGCGGGCAGACTGCTTGATGGCTGCCATATTCCACGTGCAGGAGAGGCCGAGGGGGATGGGGAAGATGGTCTCATAGCCATGTATCACATCCATGCCGAACAGCAGGGGGATGCCCAGGCGGGAGTTCTCTACGGCCAGTTTCTGTACGTCGCGTATCTTGGCCACTCCTTTCAGATTGAAAAGCCCTCCCACGAGCCCCTGCTCAATCTTCTTGGCCACGTCGCTGCTCTTTGCCTGACCGGTGGTGATTTCTCCGGTCACGGGCAGGTTGAGCTGGCCGATTTTCTCTTCCACAGTCATCCGGCGCATCAGTGCGTCGATGAAGCGGTCCATGTCCTGCGGAGATTTCTGCGCCTGCACGGTGGCGGTGCCACCTATTAAAGCGGTTGCGAGCAGCAGACTTGTTCTCTTGAAAATTTTCTTCATATTCATATTGAATTAATTGTTTGTAAGTATGTTCCCTTCATTGTTTTTAGATTGCCGTCACTCTATTGCAGTGGTGCTATGACTTCTTTGCAACGGTGCTGCAATTTCTCTGCAGTGATACTGCAAACGATTTGCAGCGCTACTGCAACTGCTTTGCAGCGACACTGCAACTGTTGTGCAGTGCTACTGCAACACTTTTGCAGTGCCACTGCAAAAAGTTTGCAGCTCTTTGCAGTAGCAATGCTTTGATTGAAAGCAAGTTATGAAATAGACCTTTTGCCATTGATTGGGTCGGCTGTTTCCTTTGGCCGGGTATCAATAGTCGGGGTTCTGTACCAGTACTCCGTTCGATTTGTCTATCTCTGTCTGGGGCAGAGGCAGTAGTGCATTCTTGTCCTGGTAATTCTTTCCGGCAGCTTGCAGCACTTCTTTGGCAATGCCCCAGCGCACGAGGTCGTAGAAGCGGTCGGGTTCCAGTGCCAGCTCTACGCGGCGTTCGTGGCGAATGGCGTCACGCAGCACAGACTGGCTGGCAGATTCTACCTTCGGAAGCACGTCTGCCAGTGTGCCGCGGGCATGGGCGCGTACTTGTTCCAGATACCCGGCGGCTTCGCCCGTCAGCCCTTTCTCGTTGGCGGCTTCGGCAGCCATCAGCAGCACGTCCGGATAGCGGATGAGGCGGATGTTTACCCAGAAACCCATACGGCTGTACTTGCGGCGCAGTGTCGGGTCCGTGTAGGCCTTCTTGTTGAAGTAGGCACCCATGGCGGTGGATACGGGTGACTCGCCATAAGGCTGGTTGGTATTCTCCGGTGTGATGGGCTCGTCCGTGCTGCGGCGGAAGTAGAGCAATGTGGCGTTCCGGCGCGGGTCGCCCGGCTCAAAGGCTTCTCCCATCAGTTTGGTGGCCATGTGCCAGCCCCATCCCAGGTCCCACTCGCCGGCTCCGCGCACCCCTTGCACCTGACAGAACTGGCTGCCGATGCTGGCATCCTCTTTCATGGCATCGGTGGCTTCGCATTGCAGTTCGAAGATGCTCTCACCGCAATTCTCCCCTTCTACGGTGAAGACTTTGTCGACCGGTGTATTCAGGTTGTAGATGCCCGACTTTATCACTTCGGTGGAGGCTGTGTACATATTGTCCCAATCGTTCCGCATCATATAGGTGCGTGCGTGCAGGGAGCGTGCGGCGCCCCAGGTCAGCCGTCCCGTATAGTCGCTGTCCCACCGCAGGGGCAGGCATTCTTCGGCTTCGGTCAGGTCTTTGTCAATCTGTTCGTATATCTTTTCCGCCGTGGTCTTGGGCACGTTGGCATCGGAGGCTTCCACTACCTTGATGGTGACCAGCGGCACTTCGCCAAAGGCGCGTACCAGGTTGAAGTAGCACCAGGCACGGAAGAAGAGCGCTTCGCCGCGGTTGCGGATGGCTTCGGTGTCGTCCTTGTGTCCGCTCTTCTCAATGTCGTCCAGGATTTCGTTGCACTGGTAGATGATTTTGTAGTTCTGTCCCCAATAGGCGCTGAGCGGCCCGTTGGAGGCAGTGTATTCGAAGTCGTCCCACATGGCGGCCTCGTTGCTGCCGTCGCCGGCGTCACTGCCTTTCTCGGAGTCCTCGCTGCGCACCATGTGCACCATAAAAGCAGGAATACCGGCAGTGATGTCGTACGAGCGCATCAGGTAGTAGACGTTGAATATCTTCCCGCCTACAAGGGCGTTGGGAGAGTCATCTTCCGTGAACTGCCCCAGCGGATCGCGGTCCAGGAAGTCGTTGCAGGATGTCAGTGAGAGGGCTGTTGCACCCACCAGCAATGTAAATATGTATTTTATCAGTTTCATAAATTTATATTTTTCATTCCCCGTTCCCTTTGAAGGAGTCGGGGGAGGTTTGAAGTTACTCTTTTTTAGGGGAGAGGCTTTTAGAACGTCAGATTAAATCCGAACGTATAAATCGCCGGCATCGGATAACTGCCGTCGTCCACCCCGAAGGCGATGGCGCTTCCGCCCAGTTCCGGGGTATATCCGGTGTTGTGCTTCCACGTCTTCAGGTTCTGTATGTTCACGTAGAGCTTCAGCGCCTGCATGCCTATCTTCGAAATCAGCGCCTTGTCGAAGTTGTATGCCAGCGACACGTTACGGATGCGGAAGAACGAGCCGTCCTCTATGTAATACTCGGAGTTCAGATTGTTGATGGTATGCTTGGTGTTCAGCAGCGGCTGGGTGTTGCTGGTCCCTTCACCGTGCCAGCGGTCCATGCGTTGCTCCATAAAGTTGAACTGGCTCCAGTTGTAGTTGTCCCAGGTACGGTAAATCTGATTGCCGCCTTGTCCCATCATGTCAACGGCAAGCTCCCAGTTCTTGTAGCCCAGGCCGAGCGTGAAGCCGTAGGTGACATCGGGTGTAGGATTACCAATCATCGTACGGTCTGCCGTGGTGATTTCACCGTCACCGTTCACGTCGCGGAATTTCAGGTCGCCCGGGGTGACGGTTGCCAGTGTGTTCTTGGGAGAGTGCTCAATCTCCTCCTGGGTCTGGTAGACGCCTTCCACCTTGTAGCCGTAGAAGTAGCCGATGGGGTATCCTGCCATTGTGTAGCTCTGCTGCTTGTCTCCGGCTATGATGGAGTAGCCTTCCTGCACGAGGCTCAGTACCTTGTTCTTGATGGTGGCAAGGTTCATTCCGATGTTGTAGTTCCAGTCGCCTATCCGGTCGCGCCAGCTCAAGGCAAGCTCTACGCCCGAATTCTCGATGGAGCCAAGGTTTCCGATACCCGGTACGGTGCCCGAGATGCCCGGCACTTCGGCCAGCAGGTCTTTGGTTTTCTTCTTGTAGTACACCCCTTCAAAGTGCAGGCGGTTGCGGAGGAAGTTGGCTTCTGCACCGGCTTCCCAGGCTTCCACCTTCTCCCAGCGCAGTTTGGGGTTGGGCAGGTAGGCAAGCTGGTAGCCCGGATAGATGGCAGACGGGGTGCCGAACACGGCGGAGTAGGCATTCGTCAGCAACGGTTCGGCGGGATAGACGCGGTCCAGGTTCTGGTTGCCCAGTGTGCCCCATGAGCCTTTCAGTTTCAGCATATCCAGCCAGGTGATGTCCTTCATCCATGCTTCCTCGCTCATCAGCCAGCCCAGGCCGACGGAGTAGAAGTTCTGCCACTGGTTGCCGGTGTAGGAGAAGGCGGAAGAACCGTCGCGGCGGTAGGAGCCGTTGAACAGGTACTTGCCCTTGTAGTTGTAGAGCACGCGTGCCAGCACGGACACGGTGGAGCGCTCCCACTGCGTACTGCCGTTGGTGGCGGTGGCTGCGTCGCCGATACTTACGTACCATTTGTCGGGATTGTCCGGAATGACCAGGCCTACCCCTTGGGTACGGGCGCCGTTCAGATTCTCGAGCTTGTTGTAGTAGGTGGTGAAACCGGCTGTGGCCGTCACGCTGTGGTCTCCCCAGGAGTTGGTGTAGGTCAGCAGATAGTCGCTCTGTACCTTCATTTCCGTTTCTTTGGCTTGGGACACTCCGGTCTTGCCGTTGCCCAGCGTGGCTATGTCTCCCTCGACGCTTGCGTCATATACCTGGATAACCGGGGTGTATGTCCGTGTGCTGTTCGAGGCATAGTCCAGGGAGAACATGGCCTTGAACTGGAAGTGTTTCAGGAAATCCCATTGCCCGTACACGTTGCCCGAGCCACGGTAGTTCTCGGCTTTCGTGGTATTCGCCTTCAGGTCTACGTCCACCATCGGGTTGTTCATCTGTGCCTTCTGGAATCCGGGCAGTGAGGTGTAGAGGCCGTACTCGGAGTTGAATACATGCGCCACCGGAGCTGCGCGCAGGGCTGTAGCCACACTCTTCGTGTCGGCGGGCAGCATGCGTGCCCCGTTGAATTGGAAACCTACCTTGAGGTTGTCCGTCATTTTATAGTCGTTGCTGATGTTCAGCGTGATTTTGCTGTACTTCTCGTGCTTGATGTTGCCTTGCTCGTAAGCATAGCCCGCACCGAGATAGAAGCTGTTCTTGTCCGAGGCACCCGTGATGCTGATGTTGTTGTTGGTGATGAACCCAGTCTGGAAGATTTCATCCTGCCAGTTGGTGTTTCCCGTCCAGTCCGAGAAGTTGTATTCCGGGTTGCCTTCATTCCTCAACTGTTCGTTGTACAGCAGTTTGAAGCCTTCGGCATCCGTCAGTGCAATTTTGTCGGTGATGGACTTGAAACCGAACGAGCCGTTGATATTGACGCGTGTCTGTCCCTCTTTCGCCTTCTTGGTGGTGATGATAATCACGCCGTTGGCACCGCGCACACCGAAGATGGCGAGCGACGACGGGTCTTTCAGTATCTCCATGGATTCGATGTCCTGCGGATTCAGGAAGTTGATGTTGTCGTTGAACAGTCCGTCCACCACATAGAGTGGCTTGTAGCCGTTGATGGAGTTTGTTCCGCGTACACGGATTTCCGGGTCGGAGCCTGCCTTGCCGGAGTTTATCACCTGCACGCCGGCAATCTTTCCTTGCAGTGCGGATACGGGGTTGACCACCGGCTTGTTGGCGATTTCGTCGCCTTTAATGTTGGTGATGGAGCCCGTAAGGTCTCGCTTCTTGGCGCTGCCATAACCGATGACAACGGTTTCGGCCAGCATCTGCGAGTCGTCTTTCATCTGGACGTTGATTACCGACTGGCTGCCTACCTTGACAGCTTGCTTCACCATGCCTACATAGGAAAAATCCAATGTGTTCTCCGGGGTGGCCTGGATGGAGTACCGGCCGTCTATGTCGGTAATCACGCCATTGGAGGTTCCCTGCACCAATACGGTGGCACCAATCAGCGGGTCACCCAGGGCATCGGTCACGGTACCGGTTACTGTTTTCTCCTGCGCCGATGCGGCGACACTTGCCAGCAGGCACACCGTCAGAAATAGGTTTCTCAGTCTTCCGGTTTTCTTCTTGGGAAGGTTTAGGTTCTTCTTCATTACATTGATTTTTTAGTGGATAAATCATTCAGTTTCTCCTCTGAACAATCAAAATGCAAAAAAGATTTGGTGACGGTGTTAAAAAAGGGCAGCCCGGTTTTCGCGGACTGCCCTCTTACCTAAAAGCAAAACTATACCTATTTCAACTCAAAACTCGTAGTCTTTACATCGCGGCTGTTGGGTCCAATCATTACATGGAACTCGCCGGGTTCGTATACATACTGTATGTCGTAGTTGTAGAACTTCAGCAATTCGGGGGTAATGGTGAAGGTCACCTGCTTGCTTTCGCCTTTTTTCAGGTGGATGCGCTCGAAGCCTTTCAGCTCTTTCACGGGGCGGGTAATGCTGCCCACCAAGTCGCGGATATAGAGCTGTACGATTTCATCTGCATCGTAGTTACCCGTATTGGTTACGGTTACGGAAGCGGTCAGCTTGCCGTCCGCATTCAGTTGCTTGGAGCTGAGCGTGATGTCACTGTACTGGAAGGTGGTGTAGCTCAAGCCATAGCCGAAAGGATACAGCGGGTCGTTGCTCACATCCAGGTAGTTGCTGCGGAACTTCTCGAACCATTTGCCTTCTTTCAGAGGACGGCCGGTATTCTTGTGGTTGTATGCCATAGGCAACTGGCCCACATTCTGCGGGAAAGTGGTGGTCAGCTTACCGCTGGGGCAAACGTCTCCGAACACTACGTCGGCAATGGCGTCTGCAGCTTCACTACCTCCGAACCATACATTCAGGATGGCAGGAACATTTTCATTCTCCCAAGTCAGCACTACGGGACGTCCGGAGAACAATACCAATACTACGGGTTTGCCCGTTTTCAGCAATGCTTCCAGCAGGTGGCGCTGTGCGTCCGGCATTTCCAGTTCGGAACGGCTACTGCTCTCACCACTCATCTCGGAGGACTCGCCGAGGGCGGCTACAATGACATCGGCTTGTGCGGCTACTTTCAGGGCTTCGTCCAGCAGTTCTTGGTCATTGCCACGGGGCAGTTCACGGCCGAACATCGTGGCGCGTGTCTGGTAGTCGGCATCGTACATCAGGTTGCTGCCTTGTGCATAGAGAATGTTGGCCTTGGAGCCGACAGAATTCTTGAAACCTTCCAGCAGGTTGCTGTATTTGTCTGCTGTGGCTGCCACACTCCAAGTGCCCGGCATGTTGGCACGGGTGTTGGCAAGCGGGCCAATCAAGGCGATATTGCCTTTGCGTTGCAAGGGCAGCAGATTGTCCTGGTTCTTCAGCAGTACGAATGTCTCTGTGGCAATCTGGCGGGCGATGGAACGGTGTTCGGGAGTGAACACTTCTTTTTCGGCACGCTTCACGTCGCAGTATTTATACGGATTGGCAAACAGTCCCAGCTTGTATTTGGCTTCTAGGATGTGTCGGCAGGCTTTGTCAATGTCGGCCTCGGTCACTTTGCCTTCTTTCAGAGACTTTTCCAGTGTGCCGATAAATCCGTCGGCTACCATATCCATGTCTGTTCCGGCGGTCAGGGCACGTGCGGATACTTCCTGCAGGTCACCGATTCCGTGGTCTATCATTTCGGAGATGGCTGTATAGTCTGTCACCACGAAGCCGTCGAAGCCCCATTGGTTGCGCAGTACGTCGGTCAGCAGCCAGTGGTTGGCAGTGGCGGGTACTCCGTCAATTTCATTGAAGGAGGTCATGGCACTACCTACGCCGGCCTCTATGGCAGCCTTGTAGGGAGGGAAGTATTCGTTGAACATACGGTTGCGGCTCATATCCACCGTGTTGTAGTCGCGGCCGGCCTCTCCGGCGCCATACAGTGCGAAGTGCTTTACGCAAGCCATTATCTCGTTGTTGGCACTCATATCCTTACCTTGATAGCCGCGAATCATGGCTTGTGCAATGGCTGAACCCAGGAATGGGTCTTCACCGTTGCCTTCGGATACGCGTCCCCAACGGGCATCGCGGCAGATGTCTACCATCGGGCTGAATGTCCAGCAGATACCGTCCGCACTTGATTCGATGGCGGCTATACGGGCCGATTTCTCTATGGCTTCCATGTCCCAGCTACACGAGAGTGCCAGGGGAATGGGGAATACCGTTTCGTAACCGTGAATCACGTCCATACCGAACAGCAAGGGGATGCCCAGGCGGCTGTTCTCTACGGCCAGTTTCTGTACTTCGCGGATGTTTTTCACACCTTTCAGGTTGAACAGACCGCCGACTTCACCGTTGCGGATTTTACTGGCAACGTCGCTGCTCTTGGCTTGTCCGGTAACGATGTTTCCCGTCACCGGCAAATTGAGCTGACCGATTTTCTCGTGCAATGTCATTTTGCCCATCAACTCCGTAATGAACTTGTCCATGTCCTGCGGAGTGCCTTGGGATGTGCTTTCTTTGGGCGTTGCCGTCACGGTGAGGGCAGAGAAAGCCAAGGCTGCTAATAATGAGTATTTCTTCATGCTATATAGAAAATTATTTAGATGCGATTTGTTGGAAGCCCAGCTTCTGCAGACCTTCCTGGATTTCGGGACAGCTCATGAAGAGTTTCCACAACAATCCGGTGCGATAGTTCTCGATCATCGGGGCAATGGTGCACTGGTCGATGGCCAGATAGCGGGGCACTGTCCAGTTGCTTGCTTCGGAGAAGGCATCGTAGAAACCGTACTTGCCCCAAATCCAGTCTCCTTTGGAATAGAAATACTTCAGCGCACGCATGGATTCCTCCGGTGTATAGGGGAAGCTGGACAAGGCTGCCGTCGGTGTGATGACGCCATGATCATTGTCACCCGGGCAATGGGCTGCATAGCCTTTGGTAGAGTAGCTGGCTGTAAGTCCCCAGCAGTCCTTGCCGTAGCCTTTGAAGTTCTTCGGGTTCTCCACGCAGTAGCGGTAGTTGGAGAGGGCATGGTTGCGTACCACGTTCCAGTAGTTGGCATAGCGGTCGCTCAGGTTGCGCGGGTCCAGACCGATGTGCGAGTATTGTGCCCAGAACAAGGGACCGCCCAGTTTCTCGGCTCCGTTGTGTTTCAATTCCAAAGGCAGGCCGTAGGGGGCAGAGTCGGACTTGATGCCGCCACCGCGTGCCCAGCCATTGTGGTAGGCCGAAGCCGGAACGGGATAAGTGGGGGAGGAGGCTGCGAGCACATACACAATCAATGCTTCGTTGTAGCCTTCCAGCGGGAAGTTCATTTCCCAATTGTATTCGGGAGACCAGTGCCAGTAGATGACGTCCTTACCATTCTGATACCAGCTGAACTCCATCTCTTTCCACAATTGGTCAATCTTCTCTGCCAGCGCCTTTTCCTGCTCGTTGCCGTCGCGGAAGTATTGGCGCACGCAAAGCAAGCTTTGCATCAGGAAGCAGCTTTCTACCAGGTCTCCGCCATTGTCCTTTTGTCCGAAAGGCTTCACCTCTCCGGTCGGACCGTACAGCCAGTGGGGCCATACGCCGTGGAAGCGGTCGGCGCGTTTCAGATAATCGGCAATTTGGGTCAGGCGCTTCACGCCTTCGGCTCTGGGGATAAAGCCACGCTCTATACCCACCAGCAGACCGGCAACACCGAATCCGCTGCCACCGATGGTGACGACGCTCTGGTCTTTCTCGGGATATTCTCCGTCTAGGTGAATGCGTTCGGGTGCCAGTCCGGAAACCGGTTCCGCACCGTCCCACATGTAGTTCAAATGTACCTTTTGGATGTAATCCAGCATTTCGTCATCCGAAGCGAATGATTCGGGACGTACTTCCTCTATGTCGGGCTTTTCTTCTTTTCCGTTCTCTTTCCCGCTTTCCTTCAGGTCGGAAGAGCTGGACGCGCAGCTTGCCAGTGTGGAAATTAGGAACAAAGCCAGCACATGTATCATTATTGGTTTTTTCATATCTTTATTTTTTGTGTTTAATTTTTTGTCGTCTTGCACAATGGCGAGCGTCCGTTTTCGTTCAGCGCTTCGACAGTGAAGTAATAGTCCGTGTCTGCATCCAGTCCGCGGAAGTCATATTCCGTCTGTCCCAGTACCGTGATGGCATTGTACATCTTGCCTTCGGCAGTGCCGTAGTAGATGTTGTAGCCATAGGCGCTTGCTTCGGGTTGCCAGGAGATAAGGGCATTCCGGCGGTCTTTCTTGTCACGTTTCACGGTCAGTCCTTTTATGGTTTGTGGGACATCACCGTCACCGTTTCCGAAGACGCGGAAACCGGACAAGGCGACATTTCCCGTAGGCATGTGTACATTCTCGTATTTCAGATAACGGGCATGCAACGGCTCGTTGAGTTCGATGTAGTCATGCGGACAATCCTTGTCACTGTCACTCTTGTCTATGACTAATGTCCATTCTTTTCCATCCTCGGAAGCAAAAATACGGTATTGGTGATAGATATCCATGGCACGGTTGTATTGGACCGCTTTATGGTCGTAGAAGTTCAATTGCACGGCACGTATATTCTTTGTACTGCCCAGGTCTATCCTAGCCCATTCGCCGGGATTACCGGAGCGTGCTGCCCAGTAGGTACGCATACTTTCGTCTGTCAGGTTGGAAGCTACGTGGATGCTGTCTGTGGAAGAAACCTCTACTGGCTTGCCGTAGGACAAAAGCATCCATCCCGTAAAGCGGTCTTCCGGATTCTTTATGTCCATCGGTTCCGCCCAGTTGGGGTAGTCACCGAAGGCAGTGGATGAATACATGGTACCATCCTTGTCGAAAGCCACAGGATAAAGACCGATGCGGCGTTCGAACTTATATTTCAGGGAGAGCATGCAGGTGGCGACATGCCAGTAATTGCCTTTCACGTCGCGGAACGTGCCTCCGTGACCGGCACCTTGCACATATCCTCCCGGCTTGTAGCACATCGGGTTATGCTTTTGATAGACAAACGGGCCCAGTGGGGAATCCGAAACATATACGCCGTCGGCATATACCTTGAATTCCGTACCCGGAGCGCCATATTGGAAATAATATTTGCCATTGTGCTTAGTCATGTAAGCACCCTCTGTAAATGGACGAAGCGTGACTTCGTCGTCATTGTTCATGCCGAAGCGTTCCCAGCCGTGTTCTTCAGGACGGAGCATCATGACGTCGTGAATCTTACTGATGGGGTAGAAATCATTCCGGTCCAGTTCCACTGCCTTTAGCGGGTATTCATTGCTGGAGCCATAATACATATATAGTCTGCCGTCATCGTCCAGAAACATGCAGGGGTCCCATGTGGGAAGCACATTCTTTTCGATGGCACGTTTGAAACGTCCCGTTTTGGGATGTGTGCTGTACCACACGGCTAGACCTTCGTAAGTGGAGCCGGTATAGAACAGTGTATCACCGCTTACATAGGCTGCCGGCGCGCACTGGTCGTCATCTGTAGGCTTGCGCTGGAAGCTGGCAGGAACGAAATCCCAATCCACCAGATTCTTGGAATAGTGAAAACCGCCCTGGTTGGTAGAGAACAGAAAGTATTCTCCCTTGTATTCTACCGCCATTGGATCGGCGGAGGAACGGAACGAACCATTGGGGCGCACATTGTTGTTGAAAGGCTCGAAATTGTAACTGATGTTCATCGGATTGCAGAAGGTTCGCGACAGAGGCGCATGCGGATCATACCATCGGGTCGCTTGAGCCGGACGGCGGATTGTGGTAGCCTGGTGTACCTCATTTTCCATTATCACCTCAATGTCGGTTTCATCCAGTGCCAGGATTCTGTTCACTATCTTTTTTCCGGGATAGTAGACATACAGATGTACGTCATTCTTCGCTCCTTTGATGGCAAAGCTGCCGTCGTGGGCAGTGGTATTGTGCATGGGACTTGCAAAGAACATGACTGTAGCACCTTCAAGCGGTTGTCGGTTACTGTCCAATACGTGTCCTTTTACAATACGGTCTTGGGTCACAGTAATGTAGTAGTCGCTAACCTGCCCTTTCACAACTTTAATGGAATCATCCGTGGTTGCCTTTGCCGTCAGAGCGGCAAAGGCTATTCCACAGCTGATTAAGATTTTTCTTATCATGGTATGGATTTGGAATAAAGATTGCTTTGAATTAGTCAATCGGGTCGAGCTTCAGGTCGGGAAGATCATCAAGCTGATTGGATGGAAGAGGCCAGTACGTCTTGGCTTCAGTCCAACCTTTAGGTCCGAGTTCTGCAGCTGCCTTTCCGGTACGAACCAGGTCGACATAACGGTTGCACCATTCATTGCAAAGTTCCATACGGCGTTCATCCAATACGTCATCCAATGTGACACCGCTTTTGGTAGGCATTTCAGCGCGTGCACGAACCAGATTATAGCCGTTGTCACCGTCTTTTCCTTGGCGAATCTTGGCTTCGGAGTTCATCAGTAACACTTCTGCATAACGGAAGATGCGCACGTTGTTGTTGGCACCGTAGTCAGTACGCGGTAAGGTCATCTGATTGTAGGGAAGATACGCCTTTCCATTCCAGCAGTCAGTCATGGTGCCGGATGTTGCACCGACTGTCCAGCCTTCACGGGTTTTCTGTCCGGCTCTCAGGAAGGAGGTTTCGGCACGTACGGTTTCGCCGCGTGCATCGGCCCATGCCACGAACTCTGGTTCATAGCCGATGAAGTTCCATCCGCCTAAGCTCGGTTCGGCACTGTTGGGGCTTGTTATGGTAGTTCCTTGGAACGGGAACCAATTGTCAACGCCCAGATAGTCTCCTGAGCCGTTGCCATAGTCGGTCACTTGGCACTCGAATAAGGACTCGTCACACAACTTTCCTGGAATCTTGAACAGATTATAGAAGTCGGGATATAGAGAGAAGTTGCCGTTATTGATGATGTCGTCCGTCAAGGTTTCAACTTGTGCATAGTCTCCCTTCAAGAGGTAAATCTTGGCAGCCAGCATTTCGGCGGTAAAGGCTGTCACTGCGCCTTTATGCTCCATCTGGTTGGGACGCATACGGGGTAGTTTCTCCATTGCGTAATTCAAATCCTCCTCCAGCATATAGTCATATACTGAATTTACATTGGAACGACGGAAATCAGTCTGGTAGTTGTCTCTGTAGATTACAATAGGTCCGAAGTTGGTAACCAACTGATAGTAAGCCCATGCACGAATGGTGCGTACTTCTCCGCAATAGGTCTCATACGAAGTGTAGTCGTTGCTTCCGGGGGTCAGGTATTGGGCATAACCGTTAAGGGACTCCAGGGCTGAGTTGGCTGTACGGATAATTTCGTAGAAAGTGACCCAAACATTATTGAGCGCCCAGAAAGAGTTCGTATAATTGAAGTGGCGGCCGAAATCTACGGCTGCTCCCTGGTCATCTGTACGCCCTGACCATACGTCACCGTCACGAGTGAACATGATCAGTGCATTGGCCCAGTGCATGGCTGATGTGCGCACTTTGGAATACACGCCGACAACGGGTTGATACATGTTGCCCGTATTGGTGAAGTCCACGCTTTGTTCCGGTACCTTGTTTTCCGGATCGATGTTGATGAAATCGGAACAAGCAGTCGTACTACCCAGCAGCATCATTGCCGGGAGGATATATGCTAATGTTTTCTTTATGAATTTCATTGTTATATGTTTTTAGTGTTTTGGATAGTTTAGAAATCAATCTGCACTCCGAAAGTATAAGTCGAAGTCAAAGGGTATACTTCTGTATCCCAACCTTCGGCATCCGACAATTCAGGTGTGAAGCTGTTTGCCTTGAATGTTGTGAACGGACGGTCAGCTGTCAGAGAGAGGCGGATGCCCGGCATTACGTAGCTGCCAACCTTAACATTCTTGAATGAGTAGCCCAACGTGATGTTTTGGATACGGAAGTAGTTGGAGCTTTCTACAAAATAAGAGGCATTGTTGCTGTCCGAGGTATTCCAAGTCTTGAGCAATGCTTTGGCAGACGGATGTTCATTGGTGGAACCCGGTCCGGTCCAGCGGTTTTCGTACTGGGCTTTGTCGAAGTTGTAGTCGGATTGTGCATAGCGCAAAGCACGTTTTCTGTTCCACAATTCTCCACCGGCTTGTCCGTAAGTAGTCAGGTTAAAGTCGAAATTCTTATAAGCGAATCCGAGGTTGAATCCGTAAGTGAAATCGGGGATATAAGAACCTAGTACCTGCTTGTCGCTTCCGTCGATGACGTGGTCTCCATTTACATCCTGGTATTTGAAATCACCTGGTTCGAGGCCATTGGCTACAGCAATCGGGTCGGCGGCACATTCTTCCGGAGTCTGGTAGATACCGATAACTTTGAAACCATAATAAGAGTTCATTTTCTCTCCTACCATGTTTACGGTCTTGCCACCCTTGATGATGGTCATGTTGTCTTTCAGGCTCTTTACCTCATTGTGCAGATAAGAGAGGTTGACGCCTACGTTGTAGGTGAAATCCTTACCGATTTTGTCGTTCCAGTTCAGTGAGAAGTCGATACCGCTATTCAGAATCTGTCCGTTGTTGCCTGCGAGGGTTTCATTTTGCATGGGTAGTTTCGGAGAGATAACCGCATTGTCAGTCAGACGGTAATACCAGTCGATGTCGGCACTCAAACGGCTGTTTAAGGTAGAGAAGTTGACACCTACGTTGGTTTCGTTTACGACTTCCCAACCCAGCCAGCTGAAGTTGGTGGAGTTGATGAAACCGTCAAGAGCAGTTCCCAATACGGCTTGTGTGTTCTGGATACTTGCGAAGCCTGCACTTGCGGCAATCTTGTCGTTACCCAGCTTACCCCAGCTTGCGCGGAGTTTCATGTAGTCGAATATATTTTGATTCTTCATGAACGGTTCTTGAGAGATGACCCATGCGGCACCGACAGAGGGGAAGTAACCCCATTTGTCGTTGTATTTGGAAGAGCCGTCGGCACGGAAAGTGAACATTAACATGTACTTGTCAGCGTAGTTATAGTTCAAACGTGTGAAGTAGGAGAGACCGCGGTATTTCCAGCCGTCATCTTTTACGGTAGCGCCTTCCTTGTTACCCAAGGAGATATATTTCCAGACATCCTCACCTTCGGGAACATTGGTAGCTGTACCTTCCAGTGACTTCATCTGTTCCTGACGCATGGATACACCCAGCATGCCGGTGAAGGAGTGCTGCCCCCACTTGTCGGTATAAGTGGCCACGTTGTCCCATACCCATTTGTTATAGTCGGTATTCTTTTTGGTCAGGCTGGTAGTGGCCTGTTGCTGGTGAGTGCCGATGTAATAGGTCGGTGTGAAGTCTGTACCACGGATAGCACGATAGTCGTAGCTGTAGCTCGTACGTACATTCAGCTTGTTGGGGAGGAGGTTGAGCTGTGCGTAGAAGTTGCTCAACACCTGATAGACATCATTACGGTTGTCGTAATAGTTGGCTGTGGCAACGGGGTTCTTGAAGTTGGAACCCAGACCCACCTGTTCGGGTGACGCATACTTGTCGGGGAAGATGGTGTCATCGCGGGTATTGTCGAACACGGGGATGATGGACGGAGTGTTGAATGCCTGTTGCCAAGCTGCATTCTTGGGCAGTTGCTGCTGTGAGCTGCTGAATACACCGTTGAATCCGAGCTTCAACCAGCTGCGTGCATCGAAATCCAATGCAGCGCGGAAGTTGAGACGGCGGTAGTAGTTGTCAACATCCATGATACCGTCTTGTGACAAGTAGCTCATACCGGCAGAATAAGTGGCCTTTTCCGTACCGCCGGATACATTGAGGCTGTGGTTGGTCATCATGGCTGTACGTAATAGCTCGTCATACCAATTGGTGTCTGCATTGAACTTCAGGGCATTGAGGTCACCTCCGAAGGTCTCGATAGACTTTTCGAAGATGTGCCCGTAAGAAGCAGCGTCCGCTTCCATCAACATGGTGGCATATTCGTGGGAGTTACACATTTCCAGCAGGTTGGTTGCTTTCTGGATACCTACGTAGCCATTGTAGGTTACTTTGGCATCCTGATTGCGTGCACCACGTTTGGTAGTAATGATTACAACGCCGTTGGCGGCACGAACACCGTAGATGGCTGATGCAGATGCATCTTTCAGAATGGTCATGTCCTGAATGTCAGAGTTGTTCAGGAAGTTGATGTCATCGTAGAACATTCCATCTACTACATAGAGAGGAGAGGTATCGCCAAAAGAACCCATACCGCGGATAGTAACTTTGGGGCCGTCGCCCGGTGTTCCCGAATTGATGATGTTAACGCCTGGTACCTTTCCCTGCAATGCTGCCATTGGAGAGGAGGTCGGAACATTAACTAATTCTTTTTCTTTAACGACATCAATCGGAGCTGTCAAGTCTTTCGCTTTGGCTGAACCGTAACCGATGACAACGACTTCATCCAGCAGTTGCGTATCTTCCCGCAGCCTTACATTGACAACGGATTGTCCCGCAGCACTTATTTCCTGCGGCAACATGCCTAGATAGTTAAACACAAGTGTTGCCTCTTCAGGGACACCGTTAAGTACATAGTTACCGTCGAGGTCGGTAGCTGCTCCAATAGTAGAGCCTTTTACTACAACCGTGGCTCCGATGATCGGTTCATTGTTCTGGTCAACAACAGTTCCTTTAACTGTCTTTGTTCCTTGTGCCAAAACTGTCAGTGGCAACGAGAACAAAATCATGAATAGAAGAAATAATGTTTGCCTTCTCATAACTAAATTTAAGAGTTAATAATTCTGCCGCCAAAGAAAGTAATAACGGCAAGTAAGGCAAAAAAAATCACTACCACGATAATACGCTTAGAGTAAAAAGGGGTACTGTTTTACTACGTTTTAGTGTAGCTTATTTCTAATAATCAGTTTATTATGATAGAATGGTTTGTAGCCGTATTATTTCAAGTCAATGAGAAAATCTACTAATCCTGTTCCGTCGGGGATATCCAGCTTCTTGCGCAGACGGTAGCGTGCTGCCTCCACTCCCCGGATGGTAAGGTTGGTCATTTGCGCAATGTCTTTCGTAGAAAGGTTTAGGCGCAGCAGTGCGCAAAAACGCAGATCGGTGGCGGTAAGGCTGGGATAACGTTCGCGCAGGTTGCGGAAGAATTTCTCATGAATTAGGTCGAAATTGTTCTGGAATACGTCCCAGAACTCTTGTGTCTCGATGTTTTCGTTGATGAGCTTCAGCAGAGATTCGAGGTTCTTGCGTCCATATTGCCCTTTTACCAGGAATTCTTGCACGGCAGCACGAAGTTTCTCCAAGACTTCGTTCTTGGCAAATACACCCAGCGCCATGCTGGCAAGGTCTTTACTCTTTGCTGACAGCTCGGCTTCCAGCAATTGTTGCTGCTGTAGAGTTATCAGATGTTCCTGCTCACGCATCTTGATGTTCTGCTGCATCTGCTCAGCTTCGTACTCTTTCCGTTTCTTTTCCATGGCACGGTTGGCGCGCCACTTGGAGAAGAAGTAGAGAAGTGCAATGAGAACTATAAGATAGAGTGCAAAAGCATAATAGGTGAGGTAGAAAGGACGGGCTATGGCGAAATGATATTCCACTTCACCGATTTTCTGTCCCAAATCATTATAGGCTTCTGCTTGGAATGTGTATTCTCCGTAATCCAGGCTACCGTAGCGGATTTCGGGCTCTTTTAGGTCTGATGTCAGAGCCATGCCTTGTCCTCCTTGCAGGACATAATGGAAATGTACGGACAATTTATTGTAATGCGGCAGGCTTACCGAGAACAGCAAATCCCGGTAATTGCTTTCCAGTTCGACATTTCCCTGCAGAGGCAGGCGTTTCTCCTTTTTATCTGAAGAAGAGCAAATGACAGAGCTCAGTGATAGGGCGGACTCCAACGTTGGACTGAGGCTGTCTGTGTTTTTGCTGTAACTGGCGATTCCGTTATTTAGATTAAAATAGACAACGTCATTGTCAACGAACACATTGTTGTAGTTCTCTATACATGGAGAATCAAACAGTTCGATGAGAATGCGTTGTTTCACGATGTACTCTCCTTCCGCGTACTCTACCAGTGCGTACTCATGTGAACCGGACAGCCAGAAGCGGTCGTTCGTGACGGATACCACAGAATGGGCATTCCTGATGTAAGGCAGAATGGTATTCAGCTTTTGGAAGGGGATAATCTGCCGGGTGATGTCGTCATAGGTATAGAAGCCATTGGGACTGGAAAAGACGATACGTCCCCGCATTTTCATTACTTGGATAGGGCCGATGATATATTCCGAGCCTAAATGGGAGATGTGCCGTACGCTTTTTACAGCCGACAAGTCATCGCTCAAGACTATTTTATAGACTCCCTGATACATGTGTGAAGCCCAGATGACACCGCTTTGGTCAACCTCCAAGTGCATGACCGGTGCAATGAAGCCGTCTACGACATGCGAAAAGGTCCATTGACCGTTCTTCTTTTTATAGATACGCAAATTGGCGTAGGATGATTCCAACAGTATCTCTTCGCCATAGAGGGTGCACTTAATCAGACACGTACTGCTGTTGGTATTGCTTATGACGGAAACGTTCCCTTTTTCGCCTATTAATAAGGTATGGGCATTGTTACCTGCAAAGAGTTGCCCGTCAATGTCCTTTACATACCAGTTCTGTCCTTCGCTATGGGGAAGCAAACGCATATTTCCGGTAATCTGGTGGTATTCGTACAAGCCCTGGTTGGTGGCCAGATAGAAACAGTCACCCCGGTGGGCTATGTCGTACACCATACCCAGCTTGGTTTCATGGTTGGCAGGGGTCAGTAGCATGACGGGGGAGTTGTGGTGGATGTATGCGATGCCGTCGTCCAATGCTGCCCATACGTTGTTGTCTTTGTCACAGAACAGTCCCAGGACTGTGTTGTTGTCCAAACGGTTATCCAGATTGAAGTGCCAGAGGCAATGTCCTTTGCGGTCGATGGCGTATATGCCGTTTAGGACTGTACCTATCATGAATATGGAGTCATTGGTCATGACGGCGCGGTTCACCCGCTGTTTCTTCAGCTCTGCATCAATGTCTGTTTTCCAGGGGGTGATGTCACCCGTGTAGCGGAACAGTCCGTTGTTCTCCGTGACCATCAGGAAGCTGTTGTTTCCGTCGGGCAGTAATGCCACTACATTGTCATCGTTCACTTTGCTGCGGGGAAAGAGGTGATGGAACTCCTTGCCGTCGAATTCATAGAAGCCTTCATCAATCATTTGTGTGTAGATATGTCCGTTTTGGTTGTAGAAGTAGAGCGGCTGTTGTTGTCTGTTGCGGAAAGCGCGTACCATTTTCCCGTCGTAGGAGAACCATGCGCTGAACGACTGGAAGTAGATGCGGCCGTCCAGCTCTACAATGTTCCATATCTCGTTGTTCTCCATGGGGAAATTCTTCAGGAATTTGCTCAAAGAATGGTACCGGAGAGTGCCTGCCTCCGAATACTTGAAATAGCCGAATTCCTCGAATGCCCCCACATAGATGCGATCTTCCTTGACGTATACTGAACGTACAATATGGTTTCCCGGTACTTTGTGTAGTGTCCAGCGATAACCGTCATATACCAGGAGTCCTTGGCTGTTGCCGAAAAACATTTCGCCGTTGCTACCTTGCGCACATGCCCAGTTCTGATAACCGGCTTCATAGTCTTTGGCAAGATAGTTGGTGACGGCGGGCATGAAGGAAGAAGCCCTGGCCTGGATGAAGAGAATAAACAATAAAAGGCACACTACCCAACGCTTGAAAAGCATCGGTCTTATCGTATTTTGTTTCATTTTTTAGGTTAATCGAAGTGTTTCTTGGAAGCAAAGATACAATAAGTATTCTAAATATTGTGTTTTGATGAGATAAAAAAGGTACTTGAAGCAGTTAGGGAGGATGCTTCTTAATGAATATCCTCCCCTCTTAGTTGTTTGTCTTTTGAAAATTATTATAGGGATTGTGCGGATGATAGGACTCGAACCTACACGCCTCACGGCACCAGATCCTAAGTCTGGCGCGGCTGCCAATTACGCCACATCCGCGGAATAATTCCGATTAGCGGTGGCAAAGATAGAAAGAATTTTCGTTTTGGCAAATTGTTTTTTAGATAAAGTCGTTTTAGGAAGTCACTTTCAGCATTTTTCTTGCTTCCTCAATGATGGTATCCAGGTCATTGTTCTCATCTTCTTTGCTCATATCCACCTTTTTGTCTGGGTCGATGCCGAACTCGATATGCTGTTTTTGGGCATCGAGGTGCGGGCTGGCAGAAAAGCGTACTCCCCATCCGTTGGGCAGTTCCGAAGAGAATGGCAGGCCCGACCCTCCGCCGGTTTTATCACCAACCAAGGTGACATTGGGAAAACAGCGCATGGAATTGACAAAATCATTGGTTGCACTATAGGAATGACGATTTGTCAGGACAATTACCTTTTTTTGCCAGCGGATACTGTTGGAAGGTTCTACATAAATGGGAGTCGGATCTGAAAAATCGCTATGGCCTTTGCCAGTTTTGTGCTGAATATATCCCGTCAGTACTTTTTTATTCGTGAAACGTTGTACCATTCGGGTGGCGTTTGTCAAGTTGCCGCCACCGTTGTTGCGCACGTCGATAATCAGGCCATTGCAAGCGGAAAGGTATAACAGAATCTCATCCAGGTTGCCGTTTCCGATGCCGCTGGAGAAATCACCGTAATAGATATATCCTATGTTGTCCTCCAAGATGGTATATTTGGCGCCTCCGGCAATGCGGTAGTCTCTTCCCAGGTACTTTTCAATGATACTTTCGTTGAAGTTACGGGGATAATCCAGATACCAGTCCCAGTAGCGTGCCATGTTGGAAGAAGAGTACAAGTTGACATGTCCGTCTTTCAACTCGGCAAGCATGTTACCTAATATTTCAAATAGACCGTCGTAGCTCATTCCCGGGGTGATGAGCGGTTGGTACTTGTCATGAATGGCATTCCAATCTATTTGCTTGTAGTCCAGGAAACAGTACTGTTCGTCTATTATTTTCCACAAGGCTTCGAAGTTGCCTTGTGGGGTATTGTTAACCTCTTCCTCACGAATACATCCGTTCAATAGGGGCAGTAACATGAGTAGGGCACTCCAAATTATTAAGATATATATTCTTTTCATGCACATTATCCTTATCGTCTTATCATTTATCACCTTGTCACTTTTTACTTTCTCTTGTTAGGAAACAGATAGAGTTCCTTTACGAACCCCACCATGAATACGTGCGAGTAAGTATGTGTCTTTATTTCGTTTACTTTGGACTGTTGTGCGTCCCATATGTAAGCAAAACGCATCCGGGCACGTCCCACCGGAAAGTCGGCGGTCAGCATTTGTCTCAGAGAGGGCTGGTTGTGCAGGGAGGTGAAGTTCACTACTCCGTCCCAATGTCCCAACGTAAATATCTCGTAGTAGGACTGTCCATAGTTGGGCATGAACATGATACCTGCCAAAGGAAGATTCACCTGATAGCGTAGTGTGATGGGACGGTTCTTGATGCGTAAGTTCCAAATAGCCATTCCCGATGCGGCAAGGTTGATATAGGCACGTGCTTGGGCGGGGTTGTTTCCGTTGCGCAGATTATAGACAAAGCCACCGTTGAAGTCGCCGACTCCTCCGGCAAGCAGTTTGAAATTGCCCGTGATTGGAAAATTATAATGCAGGCCGTAGTTCCAGTTGGCCAGTCCGGAGAATGTATTGTTATTGTCTACTTTGTTGTGTGTATATCCCAAGTCTGCCTGGAAGAAAGTTTGCAGAGACACGTTGCCGTCCATTAACCGTGTCATCCGCATGCTTTCGCGGGAGATACGGAAGTCGATTCCCTTGTACTCCTGAGGTGAAAGATAAGTGTCGAACACGTTGGTGAAGCCGATACCATACATGGTGGCACGAGTGATGATACGGTTGCGGTTGGTGGAGTCAGCCCGTAGCTCCCGGTCGATGCTGCATTGTGCTTCTTGTGCTTTCAGTCCGGCACTTCCCAAGAGCAGTCCGCATAGGATTATTATCTTGTATACGTACATATTAAATTCTCAATTACAAATTAGTAATCGTCAGCCAATTCCTAATCCTTCATTCTCATTCTTCATCAAAACAGCTTCATCTGTCCTGTCAGCTCGTCCAGTATGTCCCCTTCACTTTTACCGTGGTCGGGGTCCAGAATTTCCGGTTCTTCATCCGTTTCCTGCTCTTCGGTTTCCTGCGAGGGTTCCGGTTGACGGGTAGGCTCCAGTTCGTTGATGGTTTCTATAGTATAGGTGGTTAGGCGCTTGCCTTTTGCTTTGAAGCCTTTCACGGCGATGAATTCGTCGGCTTCCACCACCATCGGCTCTCGGAAATTGTCGTGACCGCCAAACACCACTTCTAAACGTGGGTAGCACTCGTCTGTCAGCAGAATGAGGCTGCTGTTCTTGTTTTCTCCTAAATAGTTTTGCTTGCGGGCGGTTGCTTCGAAGCAGAAACGCTTGATGTAAGGATAGTTCTGCTGGTCGGCATCGTAGAGTACGGCGGTCCATACTTTGTTCGGATCGTATTTCTCCAATACGCGTATGCCGTCGTCATAGTGATTGTTCAGGTCGAAGTTGGTGGCATAGAACTCTCCGCTGTTCTGTACGACAAGGATGGTGTCTTCGCTCTGGAATTCTCCGAGATATTCTCCGCGACCGTCGTAGTTGAGGCGCAGCACGTCACGGTCGAACCAGACTTTCCGTCCGCCCAGGGTGGAGCCTCCGCGCTGTTTCAAGGCTATCTTGTGTACGGGGAGTTTCGTGAGTATATTTCCCATGGCCTGCCGTCCCTTGATATTGATATTGCTGAAATCCTCCTCGAAGATGATGCGGCGTACGCGGGGATTGGGTTTCAGGGTTACCTTGATGATTTCGGCTTCGCCGTTGGGGTTGGCGGTGAAGTAGGTGATACGGGAGTCGGGGGTGCCCTGCGTCACATCGTATTCGCGGTCACGCACCACGGAAGTGACGGCAAAACGCTTGATATAGCTTGTCCCCTCCTTGCCGTCACGGTAGCAGACATTGTAGATGGTACGTTTGTCGTTCTTCTTGAAAATGTTGGCATAAAGTATATTCTTGCCTACGAACTTCTTGTCGGCCACTGGGGTAATGATATATTTTCCATCGCGGAAGAAGATAATCACGTCATCTATGGGCGAGCAGTTGCCTATGAATTCGTCTTTCTTCAATCCAGTTCCGATGAACCCCTCTTCGCGGTTGATGTACAGCTTTTCGTTGGCTTCGATGACTTTGGTTGCCTCGATGGTGTCGAAGTTACGCAGTTCCGTGTGGCGGGGGAAGTCTTTGCCGTACTTGTCCTTCAGCATACGGAACCAGTCGACGGTATATTCCACGATGTTTGCCAGATGGCGGTCTATCTCCTCTATGTCCTTCTTCATACGTGCTATCAGTTCCTCTGCCTTGTCGGAGTTGAACTTGAGGATACGTGCCATCTTTATCTCCATCAGCCGGAGGATGTCTTCCTTGGTCACTTCGCGGATGAAAGTCGGGTAGTAGGGAGTTAGGCGCTCATCGATATGCTCGCAGGCGGCATCCATATTCTTGGCTTGTTCAAACTCCTTATCCTTGTAGATGCGTTCTTCGATGAATATCTTTTCGAGTGAAGCAAAATGCAGGCTTTCCAGTATCTCGCCCTTACGGATTTCCAGTTCCTGGCGTAGCAGTGCCAATGTGTTGTCGACTGATTTGCGCAATACATCACTCACGGTGAGGAAGTGGGGCTTTTGGTCGTCGATGACACAGCAGTTGGGAGAGATGCTCACTTCACAGTCGGTGAAGGCATAGAGGGCATCGATGGTCTTGTCGGATGATACACCCGGGGCTAGATGCACTAATATTTCCACACTGCCGGATGTCAGGTCCTCTACCTTACGTATCTTGATTTTTCCTTTTTCGCTGGCCTTTACGATGGAGTCGCATACACTGGCCACCGTTTTCCCGTAAGGAATTTCCTTAATGGCAAGTGTCTTGTTGTCTATCTTTTCTATTTTGGAGCGCACGCGTATCGCACCGCCACGTTCACCGTCGTTGTATTTGGATACATCGATACTGCCTCCCGTCTGGAAGTCGGGGTACAGCTTGAATTCTTCGTTGTGCAGATAGCTGATGGAAGCATCGCACAGCTCATTGAAGTTATGTGGTAATATTTTGGATGACAGGCCTACGGCAATACCTTCCACACCTTGTGCAAGCAGCAGTGGGAATTTTACCGGTAGTGTAACCGGTTCTTTGTTTCGCCCGTCATAAGAGAGTTTCCATTCGGTGGTCTTGGGGTTGAATACCACGTCCAGTGCGAACTTGGAGAGACGTGCTTCGATATAACGGGGGGCAGCGGCGCTGTCACCCGTCAGAATGTTACCCCAGTTTCCCTGGCAATCCACGAGCAAGTCCTTTTGTCCCAGTTGTACCAGAGCATCGCCGATAGAAGCATCACCGTGAGGATGGAACTGCATGGTGTGTCCCACGATGTTCGCCACCTTGTTGTAGCGTCCGTCTTCCATACGGCGCATGGAGTGCAGGATACGTCGCTGTACGGGCTTCAGGCCATCCATGATATGGGGTACGGCACGTTCCAATATAACATATGAGGCATAGTCCAAAAACCAGTTTTGGTACATGCCGCTCAATTGGTGTTTTATATTGGCATCCTTTGCGTCCGCAGGTTTGTAATCCGAGTGTTCTTCGCTCCCGGCCGGGAGTTCCTTGTCCAAATCATCTTTCGGTGCTTCAAAATCTTCGCTCATATTTGTTCGGGAATTGTCTATTCTATGATATTACTGATTTTTCAGTTGCAGGCAAAAATACTAATTTAATTCTATTATAGGAAACCGGTACGATAGTTTTTTAACTGTATGCCTCAACGCGCCGGTGTTTGCTTGGCTACATTCAATGCTCAATTTGCTGTGAGCCGGTATTCGGTCCGTGGACCACCAGTTTTCTATCCGGTTGGATTTCTGCCGGGTCAATGAATACCATTCGTTCATCACCAGTGGTTTCGGTGCGTCCATGATAAACGCAATAAAGTCGGTTGTGAATATCAATGAGCATACAATGCCCGGTTCCGGTCACGATGCCGCCTTGCTCTGTGTTCTTTTGTAGCACCGGATTGTTGGCAGCTTTTGTGAATGGTCCTAAGGGGGTCTGGGAGGTAGCATAACCCACCGCGTAATTTTTTCCTCCGAAAAAGTTTGCAGAGTACAGCATATAATAGAGATTTTTGTGTTTCACGATATACGAGCCTTCTGTCCAGCGTCTGTTGACTTCATGTGAAGTCACCGAGCGGTTCTCCCATTCCGCTTGAGGGTCGTCCATTGTCTGGGGCGGGCAAAGCAGTGCTACCGGTTCTCCGATGATACCGGAGAAATCTGGTTTCAGTTCCACGCCGTAAATCCAACTTTCCTCAATCTCGTCAAACCAGCCCTTTTCTTTAGCCCATGCTGAAACTTCGCTTTCAACGGCATGTTTGTAGCAGCAGCGGGAGTAGTAGAGGTAGGTCTTTCCGGTAGCATCGTCAAAGAGTATGTTTGCGTCGATGATAGGATAGCCGGGGTCGAATACCGGTTGGTTGAACAGGTCTTTGAAAGGGCCCGTAGGCTTATCGGCTACGGCTACACCGATACGGAAGTTCTCTTGCTCTTTAGTGGGATTTTCTTTCCAGTTGGCGCTGAACCATAGGTAGTATTTGCCGTTCCGTTCATACACTTCGGGTGCCCAGAAACAGTCGGTGGCCCATGAGTCGGAGGTGCCGCCTTGATAGATGGGACCCTCGTCTGTCCATGTCACCAGGTCATCGGAGGAGTATACTTTAAAACCGTTCGATACTCCGCCCGTTCCGTACATATAGTATTTGCCGTCGGAAGCTTTCAGCAGGAATGGGTCTCCGAAGGCCATGGGCAGGGGATTCTGATATGCTACTTTCTTGTTTCCGCATGATGTTGACAGTAAGGCCAGTAAAAACAGTGTCAATGTGAAAAAAATGTGTTTCATCTTGTTATAATTTTAATGGTGAAGTAATGAAAAGTGTTTGTATCCGCAAAGTAAACATAATATAGGGAAAGCAGCAAGGAAATTAGATAGAATGCAATCTTTTCATTATTTTTGTGCATCATTCCAAATAATTCTTTGATGGAACAGTCATTTTCGGATATATCGCTATACCACGAGTACCGGTCGGCGAGGGAGACAGAACATTTGGTGTCACAGAAAACCTGGGACGACCTCAATCTGGATGATTTTTTCGAATGGGCTGACCGTACTTCTTCTTGTGTGGGCCGACAGTACCTTTACGACGTGTTGCATTACAACCGTCTTTCGGAGATTTCGGAACAAGAGGAGGTGATTCGCAAGCTTTCTGCCGACAAGGAGTTGCGTGCAGGAATCCGGTCGGAGTTGCGGAAGCTGGATACGCCGGATGCTTATACCATTGCATCGTTGTTCTCCATTTCCCATCCCGTGTATTCCCGCCGCTTTTACCGTTTGCTGACTATCTTGCAATTCGTGCCTTTTGTTTTGTTGGGAATGGTTTACATTACGTCTTCGCTTTATGTTCTGGGGATTTTGTGCACATCGGTATTGGTGAACATGGTACTGCACTATCACAGCAAGGCTCGGATTCAGGGCTATTTCTTTTCCATTCCTCAGTTATGGCAGTTGCTCAGGCAAGCGGAGAAGTTGGCACAGATTCCGTTGTGTGCATCCGTGCATCGGGATATCCAAAAGACTTTGCAGGCATTGCATCCGTTGCGAAAGAAACTTTCCACTTTCCGTTTCAGTATCAGACTGGAGAGCGACATCGCCATTTTCGCTTATTTCTTCACCGAGATAGTGAATGTGTTTTTTCTGCGGGAAGTTATTCCGGTTTCCAAGGCTTTCTTTCTATTGCAGGGTAAACAGGAACAGATTGAAGAGGTTTTCCGCTATTTCGGACTGGTGGATGTGCTTTGCTCTGTTTCCGAGCTCCGGGATGGGCTGCCCTATTATGTTTTACCGGAAGCTTGCGGTGAGGGTGAAACATTTCATGCAGAGGGGCTTTATCATCCGCTTATAGAACGTTGTATCCCTAATGACATTACACTCTGTGGCAAATCTGTCCTTGTTACCGGTTCCAATATGTCCGGTAAGACAACTTTTATCCGTGCCATTGGACTTAACCTGTTTTCCGCACAAGTGCTCCATACTTGTTTTGCCCACAGTTTCCGTTTTCCTATGGATGCTGCATTATATTCTGCTATCCATCTGGAGGATAGTCTGATGGAAGGAAAAAGTTTCTTTCTGCAGGAGGTGCAAATTGTTCGAGAGATGCTGGAAGCCGGAAAGGAGTGTTGGCGGTTTTTCCTGCTGGACGAGTTGTTCAAGGGGACGAATACGGTGGAACGGATAGCTATAGCCAAAGCTGTGCTGTCTGCTTTGGCGCACAAGAACAGTATTGTGTTTGCTTCCACTCACGATGTCGAACTGGCTTCCTTACTTGAGGACGAATATGAATTGTTTCATTTTTGTGAGTGTGTTGCCGACAATACATTGTCTTTTGATTATAAGTTGAAGCCGGGACCGGTGACGGAACGTAATGCCATCCGGATTATCGAGATGTGCGGCTATCCGCAGGAAGTGGTCAGGGAAGCATATCGGCTGGTTGGAAAGGGTGAAATGTAATATTTAATGTCTTCTTGTAGGTGGAAGTAATGAGGGTAAGTATTTTGCTTGTATCTATTTTCAAGTGTAGAAACGCTCGTATCCTACCAATAGGGAATTGTAATTTTATGCTTCGGTGCGTCCGTTCAAAAGGTGGAATAAGATAAATTAATACCCTCTGTGTCCTACTTACGATATAAATCCCTATCTTTGTGGCGCTTTTTAGCTGAAAATAAGATTCAAATTAATTTAGATACAACAGAAAATGGCACAAGAAGACGTTTTTAAGAAACTCGTATCACACTGTAAGGAATATGGTTTTGTGTTCCCTTCCAGCGAGATTTATGATGGACTGGGAGCTGTGTATGACTATGGTCAGATGGGTGTGGAACTAAAAAATAACATCAAGCAATACTGGTGGCAGAGTATGGTACTGCTGCACGAAAATATTGTCGGTATCGACTCAGCAATCTTTATGCACCCCACCATCTGGAAAGCCAGCGGACACGTAGATGCTTTCAATGACCCTTTGATTGACAACCGCGATTCCAAGAAACGTTATCGTGCCGATGTGTTGATAGAGGACCAGCTTGCTAAGTACGATGACAAGATAAACAAAGAAGTGGCCAAAGCTGCCAAGCGTTTTGGTGAGGCTTTCGATGAGGCTCAGTTCCGCAGTACCAACGGGCGTGTGTTGGAACACCAGGCCAAGCGTGATGCCTTGCATGAACGCTTTTCCAAGGCTTTGAACGATAATAATCTGGACGAACTCCGTCAGATTATCCTTGACGAAGAAATCGTTTGCCCTATCAGTGGCACAAAGAACTGGACAGAGGTGCGTCAGTTCAATCTGATGTTCTCAACAGAAATGGGCTCTACCGCCGATGGTGCCATGAAGATATACCTTCGTCCGGAAACGGCACAAGGTATCTTCGTAAATTACCTGAATGTACAGAAAACCGGTCGCATGAAGATTCCTTTCGGTATCGCCCAGATTGGTAAGGCTTTCCGTAACGAAATCGTAGCCCGCCAGTTCATCTTCCGCATGCGCGAGTTCGAGCAGATGGAAATGCAGTTCTTCGTGAAGCCGGGTACGGAGCTTGACTGGTTCAAGACCTGGAAGGCTACTCGTCTGAAATGGCACAAGGCGCTGGGCTTTGGCGACGACCATTACCGTTTCCACGACCACGACAAACTGGCACACTACGCCAATGCTGCTACAGACATCGAGTTCCTGATGCCTTTCGGTTTTAAGGAAGTGGAAGGTATTCACAGCCGTACTAATTTTGACTTGTCCCAGCATGAGAAATTCTCCGGTAAGAACATCAAGTATTTCGACCCTGAAACCAACGAAAGCTATACTCCGTATGTCATCGAAACCTCGATAGGCGTAGACCGTATGTTCCTCAGCATCATGTCTGCTTCCTACTGTGAAGAGAAGCTGGAGAACGGTGAAACGCGCGTAGTATTGAAACTTCCCGCTGCTCTGGCTCCGGTGAAGCTGGCTGTGATGCCGTTGGTAAAGAAAGACGGACTGCCCGAAAAGGCACGCGAAATCATTGACAACTTGAAGTTCCACTTCCATTGCCAGTATGACGAGAAAGACTCCATCGGCAAGCGTTACCGCCGTCAGGATGCCATCGGTACTCCGTACTGTGTAACTGTGGACCACCAGACATTGGAGGACAATTGCGTGACCTTGCGTAACCGTGACACCATGAAGCAAGAACGTGTGGCTATCTCCGAACTGAACAATATCATTGCAGACCGTGTAAGCATTACATCACTGCTGAAAACGTTGCAATAAACCGGTTACGGAATAGACTGATGCGTGAACAAACTGAAATAGTAAATAGTAAAATAGTAAAATAGTAAATGAAAAAGTCCCTTTTGTTTTTGCCTTTCCTGCTGTTGCTGGTGGGTGCTTTTATTTCTTGTGAAGAAGTGGAGGAGGCTGGGAAGTATGATAACTGGAGAGAACGCAATGAGGCATTTGCTGACTCGATAAAAAGGCTGACTGGCGAGAACTATGTTGCCACAGCAGAGCAGGCTGATGCTATGGAACTCGGGAAACTGTATGCCATACAGACGACTGCCAGCACTACCGAAGGTGCCCAGTATGTATATTGCAAGAAGCTTGTGAAGAATGAAACAGGGGAACGTCCGTTATATATGGGATACCATTCTACTGTCAGTGCTTTTTATTACGGAACTTTAATTGTCGGTGATCAAATTGACGGAAATTTTGATGGGTATAGTGCTTTGGATACTAATATTCCATTGAATTCGTTGAAAGCACCGACAGCTTTTGATTCCCCAACCACTTTTGGTGTTGCAAATGTAATTCCCGGATGGACAGCAGCCTTGCAGTTAATGCGGGTAGGCGAGCGTTGGATGCTTTATATACCTTGGCAGAGCGCCTATGGATCCAGTGGTAATAGTGATGGAACAATCCCTGGATATACCGCATTGACGTTCGATTTGTTGCTGGAGCGCATCGTAGAATAACCGGTATAAATAATAAAAAAGTGGTGAAGATTTTTCTTCACCACTTTTTTATTATTTATAATAGAGGAGTCTATATTTTCTTCTTGATGGCCTTTACCCAAATCTTGTATCCATCCTCATTCAAATGCAACCCGTCGTTGGTTAGTTCGCTGCGCAGTACATTCGTTCCCTTCTCTGTAAACAAGGGGAAGAGGTTGATATAAGCGATGTTTTTTTCTTTGGCAAGTGCTTCCAAACGAAGGTTGACTTCGGGGATTATATCGGTTTTCCCAGTCAGGCTTTTGTACCGGCCGAAACTTTCATTGAAAGGAAGCAGGCTTTGCAAGTATAGTTTCGTATCGGGAGATTCTTTCTGAATACGTTCCACGGTTGTACGAATCATACTTACAATGCTGTCCGACGTCAAATTGTGGGAAATATCGTTGACTCCGATAAGTAGGAACAGCTTGGCGGGATGTCCGGGGAGTATCTGGTGCAGACGGTCGTAGATACCCATCACTTCGTCACCGATAATGCCACGGTTGCGTACGTTCTTCTTGCCGAGGCGTGCCGACCAGTCACCACCGCCTTCAGTCAGGCTGTTGCCAAGCATGACGATGTCTTTGCTTGTAATGGCAGGCTCATCCATAAACTGTAGGAAGCGTTTGTAGTAATGGTCTGTATAGATGTGCGGAACGGGACAGATGGAAGCGGCTACAGCGTTGGCAACCAATGAACGCAGACGAACCACGCTATGCCCGTCTTCCGGATGCACGGCATTGATAAGCAGTATGACAGAAGTGTCATTGTCTGGGTCAATAACGATGGAAGTACCCGTATATCCGGTATGGCTATAGGTGTTCGGGCCGAACAAGTCCCCGTTGTTAGAGGCGTATGCTGTAAAGCAGTCCCAGCCGAGAGTACGTCCCAGACTGGCTGTGGCGCGTGGCACGGTACGCATGTTTTTTACACCCAGCGGGCTCAGGATACGGCGGCCGTTCCATTCGCCTCCGTTCTGCAGGGCTGCGCAGAGCACGGCAATATCTTCGGCACAGGAGAATACTCCGGCGTTGCCGCTGATGCCTCCGTTCATGATACGGGCCAGCGGGTCGTGTACTTGTCCGCAGAGGACTTGCCCGTCAGGTTGTTTTTCGGTTGGCGCGATGGCATTGTGCCAGTTTCCTTCGGTGATACCTGCCCAGTTTGCATCTGTTGTATTTATCCATTTGCCATTCTTGTCACGTTGGCAGGGCAGATAGTCGGTATGCTCCATGCCGAGTACATCAAATATGTTTTCACGGGCAAAATCACGCAGACTTTGGCCGCTTATTGTCTCGATGATATGCTGCAGGGTGATGAAGTTGAGGCAACTGTATTGGAAATCTGTCTGTGGCTTGAAGTCACGTTTGCAAGTAGCGATGTATTCCATAAGACCATCCGGATTGGGGGAACCGTATTGCTTTTCAAGTTCGCCTACCGGTGCGTATGGGGGCAGTCCGGAAGTATGTGTCATCAGGTCGGCAATGCGGATTACCTTCTTCTCTTTGCCGTCTGCACTCTCCCAATTCTTAAAATTGGGTATGTAGAGGCTGACGGGGTCCAGCATGCGGAGCTTGCCGTGTTCTGCCAGTATCATTGTACATACGGCAGTCGACATGGATTTGCTGCATGATGCCATATCAAAGATGGTATTGGTAGTCATTGGCTCTACACTGGGGTAGATGCGCTTGTTACCATAGGCTTTCAAGTATGCCATTTTCCCATTGCGCACTACGGCAAGTACGGCGCCGGGAATATCCTTGTTGGCGATAGCCGTTTCAATCGCTTCATCGGCATACATCAGTTTGCGGGAGTCCATTCCCACCTGTTCAGGAGCTACACGCTGCAAAGGCTGCGCAGTGGCAACTTGCAGACAAAGAGAAAAAAGAAAAAAACAGATTGCTTTCATAATAAAAAGATTTGCCCCGCCCCCCCTATGAAAGGGGTTTTGACACATTCTTGAAAGGGGAAGGGGATAATTAATCGGGTTAATTGTTCTTGAAACTATTCTTCTTCCTCTTTAGTGGCACGAGGGGCTCTGTACGCATCCACTGCCTTCTTCACCGAGCCGTGCATCAACAGCAGTGCCTTGGCTTTGCCATAGTCCAGTCCGAGTTCCTCTACAATCATACGGGTACCACGGTCCACAAGCTTTTTGTTACTGAGCTGCATATTCACCATTTTGTTGCCTTTCACGCGTCCCAACTGTATCATGACGGAAGTAGTAATCATATTCAGTATCATTTTCTGTCCTGTTCCCGATTTCATGCGTGAGCTTCCCGTCACATATTCAGGCCCTACAATCATTTCGATGGCTACATCTGCCTCTGCTGCCATTGGAGAGTCCGGGTTGCTGGTGATACAGCCGGTCAGTATGCCGTGTTCGCGTGCCTCGTGCATGGCACCAATCACGTAGGGGGTGGTACCGGATGCAGCAATACCGATGACCGTATCCTTATCTGTAATATTGCGTTCCGTCAGTTCTTCCCAACCGCGGTGAATGTCATCTTCGGCATTCTCTACCGGATTTCTCAATGCAGTGTCACCACCGGCAATCAAGCCGATAACCAGCGTGGGGGGCATACCGAAAGTCGGTGGAATTTCCGAAGCGTCGAGTACGCCCAGACGTCCACTGGTACCCGCACCCATGTAGAAGATGCGTCCGCCTTGTTTCATGCGGGGCACAATCTGGGTTACCAACTTTTCTATTTGAGGGATTGCCCTCTGTACGGCAAGCGCCACTTTCTGGTCTTCGGTATTGATGTCTTCCAGAATTTCACGGACTGATTTCTTTTCCAAGTCATTGTAGAGCGATGGTTGCTCTGAGATTTTTACGAACATAAGGCTATTTACTATTTGACGATTTACTATTTACGATTTGTCACTTTCAGTTGTGATATTTGATGAGTCCTTCCATGGGGCTCTTGATGATTGCACCCAGTTGGATACCCATTTCTTTGGCAGCTTCTGCCAGAACTTCCTTGTAATAGAAGGCTACTGAACCGATGAAATGTACTTTTTGATGCTGATAGTCTTCATATTGCATGACGTTGCGTTTAAGGAATGCCTTAAAGCTGTTCAGTACCAGAGCGCGTACACAAGGTTCACCCAGATTCTGTGCAAGAAACGGTGACAAGCTTGCCAGGAAACGGTTGGGGAAAGGTTTACGGTAGACACGGTCGATGATATCAGCAGGTGTCAGGTCGAACTGTTTGAGGAATTTTTCTTTAAGTTCAGGTGTCATCTGATTTTTCAAGATATCGCCTACTAGTAGTTTGCCTAAGCAGGCTCCGCTGCCTTCGTCTCCCAAGATGAATCCGAGAGGAGATACATTGGTGACAATGCTTTTCCCGTCATAATAACATGAGTTGGAACCGGTTCCCATGATGCAGGCAATGCCTGAGTCATGTCCGCAGAGGCCACGTGCGGCAGCCAGCATATCGGTATTGACTTCCACTTCATTTTTCACATTGAGGTGTTTGGTAATGGCACGGTGCACCATACTTATCTTGTCGGGAAATCCGCATCCTGCACCATAAAAGTATACGGCATCTAGTTCACTTGTTTTCAGCTGAGGTAATAGAGCTGTTGCTATTTCATTACTGATTTCCTCTTCCGACTGAAAGAAAGGGTTTGTACCCTTCGTGAATATCTGTTGGATAAGTACTCCATTCTCTACAACACACCAATCGGTTTTTGTAGAGCCACTGTCTGCTATTAAAATCATATAAAATAGTTTTTAAGGATTAAGGATTAGGGATGATGGATTAAGGATTAGGGTATTGCATATAATAAAGGTGATATCATTAAACATTAATCCCTAATCCTTCATCTTTATTCTTATATCTTGATATATATTTTTCGTTTGTACAACTGGTAGCCGATACACCAGTTAATGGCGATAAACAGCAAGGCAAAGGCAAGGGAACCGGCGGTTTCACCGAAAACGGGCATGAGGACTATATTATATAAGAATCCGTGTATACTGATGCTGCCGTCTCCCCACGGGAAGCTGATGCTACCGAAAAGTATGCTAAGTACGCCGCCCAATACATACATGAACAGCGGATTCACACCGAATGCCTCGAAAAACATGCTCCACTTCTTATAGCCTTTCACATCAATAATCCAGATAAGCAATGCCAGAAAACTGGATGCCAGTCCGCAAGTGACGAGTACGTAGGTAGGAGACCATATTTTCTTATTGATAGGACAACCGTAGTTTAGCAGGAAACCGGAGAAAGTAAGGATAACACCTACTAGAAACAGTGTGATAAGCTGCGAATTGAGAAATGAGGCACGGTTTTCTGACTTGTTGCCGTCCAGCATCAGCCGTCCTACACAGAATCCCAGCAACACGTGTGCAATGGCAGGGATAGTACTTAACAAACCTTCGGGATCTATGCCGTTATCCTTGTACATGTGTGCAGGGGTTAGGATAGCACGGTCTACCACGGAAAGAATGTTTGTTTCATTATAGGCAAAACCGTTACCACACATCAACAGTATGAAGTAACCTATCAATAGGCTGGCGATCAGATAAGGTATATGTTTATGCTTCATGGTTAGTGCAATGATGGAGGCTGCACCGTAGCAAAGGGCCAGCCGTTGCATGACACCCAGGATACGGATACGGTCGAATGTCCAGACGGAAGCCCATAGTTTCTCTCCGAAACTGAGGTCGTCCGGAGCGGAAGCCCAGTAATAACAGAAACGCGAGAACCAGCCGATGGCCATGCCTATGAGGAAAATGACGATGGTACGTTTCAGTATCTTCATGCCGGTGGTGTGGCTGAACTCGAAGTTGTATTTCTTCAGGGAAATGTACGTAGAAATTCCCATGATAAACATAAAGAAAGGAAAGACGAGGTCGGTGGGAGTCAGGCCGTTCCATTCTGCATGTCGCAAGGGGGCATAGATATGTCCCCACGAACCGGGGTTGTTTACCATAATCATACCTGCGATGGTGACACCACGAAGAATGTCGAGTGCAAGGATGCGTTTGCTTACTTTTGTACTGTTCATTGTAATATTTGTGTGTTAAGTTATCAATCCTAATTATCAGCCGCCTTTGTACATTCGTCTACCAGATAAGCGATGGATACGTAGGGGATACCTGAGTTTGTTGTCAATCCGATTTCACAAGTACGGCTGTTAGAGTAGCCTATATTCACTCCGGACGCTTCTATTTGCGGGCGGAGTTTGCGTAGGGCGTACGAGTTCAGCTCAGGATAGGTGAATCCCCGGTCTCCGGCAAAACCGCAGCAACCTACTTCTTCCGGCACGATGACTTTACTGGAGCAAAGGCGTGCAAGGGCTATAATGGTATCTGCCAGTCCCATTTTCCGCATGGAGCAGGTGATGTGGATTGCTACGGGGCGGTTAATAGGTGTGAAAATCAGCTTCTCACGTAAGAATGTATAGATGAATTCTGCAGGTTCATACAGTTTCATCTTCTTGATACATTCGCGCATGCGGTGCAGACAAGGGCTTTGGTCACAGAGGACGGGGTATTTGCCTTGTTCGCTGGCTTCCCAAAGTGCGGCCTCCAGTTCGGCTGTCTTGCGATCGGCAATGTCCAGCATCCCTTTACTTTCCCAAATGGTGCCACAGCAAAGCTTGTCCATATCTTTCGGGAAGATGATTTCGTAACCGGCTTTTTGCAACAAGGACACCATTTTATTTACCAATGGCTGCTCTACGGGAGACTTCTTTGCCAGACCCATAGTCTGGTTGATGCAGCTGGGGAAGTAGACGACTTTGTAGTTACGAGTTACAGAGCTACGAGCTACAAGTGCTGCGCTATTATGCTGCATAGTGCTTGTAGCTTGTAACTCCGTAGCTTGTAACTGATAACTTTTCGGCATAGCCGGCGTCCATAGAGGTATGCCTAATGCATTGTGCAGCCCCTTGGTAATGCCGCTCATCGCCTTTGTCCCTAATAGTGAATGTCCGAAGTTGGCTAAGGACAATACGGGACGCAGTGCACTCTTGACACCAGCGAAATGATTGGCGACAAAGTCTCCGGCTTTGTATCCCAGACTGCCTTTGGGTAATGCTTCCTGGCGGATTATATGGGTAAGGTCGCCCGTATTGATACCCATCGGGCACGACATGGAGCAGAGGCCGTCTCCGGCACAAGTCTGGTTGCCGGGATAGCGGTATTGTTTTTCGAGCAGTGCAAGGCGTGTCGGGTCCTCGCCGCTTTGTTTCAGCCGGGATATTTCGCGCTGCAACACGATACGCTGGCGCGAGGAAAGGGTAAAGCCGCAGGAGAGACAGTTGACTTCGCAGAAACCGCACTCGATGCATTTGTCAGCTACGAGTGACGTAGCTTGTCTCTTGTCACTCATCACTAATAAAGGCAGCGGCTTGAAGTTCTTGATATGGCATTGCGGGTCATCATTGAAAATGACACCGGGGTTTAGCAATCCTTGTGGGTCAAACAGCTCTTTGACGGCTTTCATGGCTTTGTAGGCGTCATCTCCCCATTCATGGCGGACAAAGGGAGCCATATTCCGGCCCGTGCCATGCTCGGCTTTTAGGGAACCGTCATATTTATCTACTACCAAGGTCTTGATGTCATTCATCAAGTCTTCGTAGCGTTTCACTTCCGCTTGGGTACTGAAGGACTGGTTGATGATGAAGTGGTAGTTGCCTTCGAGAGCATGGCCGTAGATGCAGGCGTCATTATATCCGTGGCGGGCTATGAGCTGTTGCAGTTCTGCCGTTGCCTCCGGAAGGTCTTCAATGTGGAAGGCGATGTCTTCGATGAGGCAAGTGGTTCCCGGCTGGCGCGTACCTCCCACAGAGGGGAAGATGCCGGAACGGATGGCCCAGTATTTGGAATATTCCTCCGGACGGTCGGTGAAGCGTACCGGAATATAGGTGGTGAAGGCTTGCAGGCAAGCTTCAATGGCAGATATGTTCTGTTGCAGTTCTTCCGGGGTACGGGCTTTGGTTTCGGTCAGCACTGCTGTCAACCCGGTTTCGTCGCCGGGCTCCACGCCGGGGAGGGCAGAGGAGGCAACTTCGCCTTTGTATTTTAGGAATACGGGGTCGTTGACGGAAGAAAGGCTCTTATAGTCTAGCATTTCAGCCCCTTTTACTGTCCATTCGCCGGTTTCGTCGACCAGCTTCTTCATGGCTACCACAGCGCGGCTCGCTTCTTTGATGGTCTTGAAGTAGAGCATAGCGCTGGCCTTGTAGGGATAATCATATTCAGTCTTCATCGTCACTTCCGAAAGGAACGCCAGTGTACCTTCGGAACCTACCATGAGGTGGGCAATGATTTCGAATGGGTCGTCGAAACGGACGAAGGGCAACAGATTGAGCCCGGTTACATTTTTGATGGAATATTTGTAACGGATGCGTTCGGCCAGTTTTTCGTTGGTACGTATTTCATCGCGCAGTTCGCAGATGCGGCGAATGAAGTCACGGTGACTCACTTCGAAGGAGGCGCGGCTGACGGGATTTCCGGTATCCAGCAGGGTACCATCCATCAGGATAATACGGGCGGAAATAAGCACCTTGTCGCTATTGGCGTGCGTACCGCAGTTCATGCCGGAAGCATTGTTCATGACAATACCGCCTACCATGGCGCTTTTCACCGAGGCGGGATCCGGTGCAAACTTACGGCCGTAGGGAGCCAACAGTTCGTTCACACGTTGTCCGATGATGCCCGGTTGGAGGGTTATCTGTTCGTAGTCGGCGGATATGCTGTATTTTTCCCAATTCTTGCCGGCTACGATGAGGATGGAGTCGCTAATGGCTTGACCCGACAAACTGGTCCCTGCCGCTCGGAAGGTGACGGGCAGCCCGTGGCGGCTCGCCAGTTTCAACAGTTGTGAAACTTCATCTTCGTCTTTCGAACGGATTACAATCTGGGGAATCAGTCGGTAAAAACCGGCATCCGTACCCCAAGCCAGCCGGCGAAGTTCGTCGGTGTAAATCCTTTCCTGCGGAATGAATTGTTTTGCTTCCTGCAGGAAAGCCATGTAACTATGCTCTTTCATGTTCACTTTTTTTTATTGCATCACTTCGCTTCAAAGTGCTCTGTAAACGTGTCTTACGAGGGGGTACATTCAGTCGTATACTGAATATATTTAAGTATACGACTGAATGTGGTTCTGTATACGACTGAAATAGTCTCCGTATCAGGCTCTTTTCCCTTCCTTATTTATCTGTAAATTTATTTATATAAATAATACTTTTTCGACAGCTTACGGAAGTCTTCGGCATCTTTATACCAGTAGTCGCGTATGTCCTCCCAACGGTTCCGTTTCGAGAAGCGCTCGCGTATCTGCCGCGAACCGCTTACTTTGTCGAACATGTTGAAACGTCCCTTGTCGGCATGGTCAAACACGGCACGGTCAGGATAGAGGGCGGCGACTTCCTGCATGACCAGGAATTGCAGGTCGCTCAACGGTGCTTTGCCGAAATCCATGATGTGCACTTGCACACCTTGCAGCAACTCGCCTTTGCCTACGCTATAGAACGGCTTCAGGTACATCGGTCTGAAGATGACCCCCGGTACGTTCAGACGGTTCAGGTTTCCGGCCAGCTTTTCCGCTTCCATCCATGGTGCGGCAAACATCTGGAACGGAATGGTATACCCCACGCCGATAGACATATATCCTAGTTCACCCAGAATGCCGCTGACGGGGTAGAAGAATGCAGAATGAGGATGTGGAATGTGTGGAGAGGAGGGAACCCATTGCAGTCCGGTTTGGGTATAATCCATCTTGCGTTTCCAGCCTTTCATCTTCACTATGTGGAGATTACATTGTTCCCCATCCTTCAACATCTTCTCGCCATTGAGCATCAGTGCCAGCTCACCGCAAGTGAGGGCGTAAAGGTACGGAATTTTAAACTGGCTTACAAAAGAAATGCAATCATCTTCAACCAAGTTGCCTTCAATCTTCAATCCGCCTACGGGATTGGGCCGGTCCAGCACAATGAATTCCTTGCCGTTTTCGGCAGCGGCTTCCATGGCCAGTCCCATGGTGCTGATGTAGGTAAAGGAACGGCAACCGATGTCTTGGATATCATACACTAATACATCCACATCTTTCAGCATGTCCGGCGTGGCCTTGCGGGTCTTTCCGTAAAGCGAATAGACGGGCAGTCCGGTAGTCGCGTCTTTGATGTCCGTCACATGGTCGCCTGCGTGCACATCGCCGCGCACACCGTGTTCGGGGCCGTAGAGTGCCACAAGGTTCACGTTGGGCGCCTCGTGCAGGATGTCAATGGTGGACCTCATCCGGTTGTCCACCCCCGTCGGGTTGGTAATCAATCCTACACGCTTACCTTCCAGGCATCGGAAATTCTGTTCTTTCAGTACCTCGATACCGGTCTTTATTCTGATCTTCTGTGCTTGCATCGCACCTCCGCAAAGGAGGCAGAGCAAGGATATAATAATAGTCCTCTTCATAACCAATCACTAAATATTACTCACAAAACATTAATCATTAACCATTAATCATTTTTTTCCATATTCCGGGTCTATCCTTCTGTCTGCAAAAATGGTGACAACAACCGTGGCGAAACAGCATATCATTACCAACCAGAAGAAGTCCGTATATCCGATAGCCTCCTGGATATATCCCGCAAACATACCTGGTATCATCATGCTTAGTGCCATGAATGCGGTACAGATGGCATAGTGGGATGTTTTGAATTCACCTTCGGAGAAGTACATCATGTAGAGCATGTAGGCCGTGAAACCGAAGCCGTAGCCGAATTGCTCGATGGCGATGGCGGTGGAGATGGCAAACAGATTGTCGGGCTGGGCAATGGCAAGATAGACAAACGTCAGGCATGGCAGAGTCATGCATCCTGCCATCCACCAGATGGATTTTTTCAAGCCAATGCGTGATGCGAACAATCCTCCGAGGATACCGCCCAGGGTGAGGAATATGACTCCGATGGTGCCGTATACGATACCTACTTCTGCTGTCGATAGTTCCAGACCTCCCGATTCTTTGGAGGCAACCAGGAAAGGCATACACATTTTGATGAGGAATGCTTCAGGCAGGCGGTACAGCAACATGAACACGATGGCCAGCAATGCGCCCGGTTTGGTGAAATAGGTGGCGAATGTTCGTCCGAATTCTCTGAATATGGCTCCTGCAGTGGCGGCATCGGCAGCCAGTGTTGACTTATCTGAGGTGGGTTTGGGGACTGCAAAGAGGTGATAGAACGTCACCAGGCTGAACAGAACGGCTGTAACCAGCATCGTGATGGTCCATGACAGCGGAATGTTTTCGGTTCTCAGTTCGATGGCGCCGGCAATGGCTACGAGCACGCCTTGTCCGAAGATAGAGGCGAGCCGGTAAAACGTGCTTCGGATGCCAACGAAGGCTGCCTGGTCACTCTGTTTCAGTGCCAGCATGTAGAAGCCGTCGGCGGCAATGTCGTGTGTGGCAGAGGCAAAAGCCGTGATGATGAACAGCATTAGCGTGATGCTGAACATGCTGATGGGGGTTGTTCCGGCCGCCATAGTCGCCTCGTCCGGCCGTGGAATGGACAGCGTCAGCAGGATGAATGCCACAGACATCAGAATCTGCATGGAAAGGGTCCACCATCTTTTGGTCTTGATGATGTCGACAAACGGGCTCCAGAAGGGTTTGATAGTCCATGGCAGATAGAGCAGGCTTGTGAACAAGGCCATTTCTCCGTTCGGTACGCCCATTTTAGTAAACATCATCACGGAGATGTTGTTTACGATAAAATATGGAATGCCTTGTGCAAAGTACAAGGTGGGTACCCATGCCCATGGCGATATGTTTTTTGTATGGTTCATGATATTGATTTATTGTGTTCTATTCGATTATTCATACAGCTTGTCAATGCTGGCACCTATATAGTAGTGCAGCAGTATTGCATCATACTTATACCCTTGCTCGCCCATCACGGCTGCACCTATTTGGCAAAGTCCCACACCATGCCCCCAACCGGCGCCGGTGAGGATGAAGCGTCCGGGAATGCCTTCGGCGGACAACTCCTCTTTGTCTACCACGAAGGCAGAGCTGTAGAGGTGTGAAGTGGAGAGCGTGCGGCGGATTTCCAGTTCCTTGCCGATGGTGAGTGTGCGTTTGGTTCCCACAATCTTCAGTTTCCAGAGGCGTCCGCTGGTTCCGCGGGCTATGGGGATAAGGTCGATGATTTGTCCGTAGTCAATGCCTGAACGTTTCAGAATGAGGGCTGAAAGCTCTTCTTGGGTATATTCCACTTTCCAGCGATAGAAGTCCGTAGTCTCCTGGTCATAGTTATTGAGTACCTGCGAGAGGATTTTCTTGTCGGTGGTGTTGCAGAATGCTTCGGGGGAGGTACGAATCCAGCGGTCCGCTTCGACTTCCTGCGTCAAATCGGGCAGTGTGGCGTGCGTTTTGCTGTCTCGTTGTTGGGCAAGATAGGGATATTTGATGTCTTCCCAGCAGTATTGGAACTCCTCGAAAGCACCGCCGCAGCATTTGGAGAAACGGGCGTCGCAAATCTTACCATCAGATGTCAGTACCTGGCCGCGGGTAGCGGAGATGGCTTGTTTCACAATATCGGTAGAGGCACGTGTAATGCCCTGGTAGCGTTGACAATGGTCGTCGGCACATACATCGAAACGTGTGTGGTCTTCTCGGTCGTACCAGCGAATCAGCTCTTCGTCGGTCTGCGTAAAGGCCGAGTAGTTAGCTTGGGCTTCGGTGATTTCCTTATTCTTTTGTATTTGTGCCAGTAGCCAGCTTCGGGAGATGACAGCGTGTGCCTTGAGCAGCTCCAGAGAAGCGGTGGCACTCATCTCGGAGGAGATGACGCTGGTCAGATAATCTTCTACATGGATGACGTTGATGCCGGTGAGCTTTCCATTCTCAACGATGATTTTGAGAGCACCCAGAAAACGCTGGTCTTCCTTGCGCTCCCAATGGAAATTGATGCCGATGGTAACGTCCAATAGTTCGAAGGCATCGGTCTGCTCGTGTTGCGGTTCAAACAGCAGTTCGTCATACCGGCGTCCATTCCAGAGAATCTTGCCTTCGTCGTAGGTCACTACCTGCTTTCCGCTGACTTCCGTTCCGTCCATGCGATACGGATTCAGCAAAACGAATTCTATCTGCGGTTCAAACAGAATGCCTACTTGTACTTTGGGCTCTTTCATAATGGTATTTCTTTAAAATTAGAGTTCTTGGATTTCAGAAGTCATATTTTTTCCCTGATACGCTGCCGTACCTTGTGGAAATCTGTGGCAGAGAGGCATACTTCACTTAATATCTGCGCCACGTCTTCCGCAGTGATTTTCAAGAAATCCTTTTCTACGGGGGTGATAAAGACACCTCCCAAGTCGACGGATGCCGGGCTGCTCAACAGATTGGCTTCTCCTTCGGCAGTATAGCAGGCGGGGCGGTGTTTCTCGCGCGGGAAGACAAAGACCACCCAACGGTCGGCCTCGTATAGGACCAGTACGTTCATCATCGGCTCGTCTTCTTCGGGTTTCACGTCCAGAGAACGGTAAATGATGTCGAACAAGTCTGCCGCGTCCTCTTTGGAGGTGGATTCAATCACAAGTGTGGCACGGGGAGCGTCGTCAAGATACCACAGTGCTGCTTTCCTATAATCGGCTATTTTCCCGGCAGTCTGTCCGCGCCAGTCCTTTTCAATAGGCATGAACCCTTTGTTTCCTGCCTGGAAATGAGCATGGTCGGGGGCGGAAGCACCACATTTGGGACCGTTGTAGAAGATGGTGTAATCCGTCAGCGCCTCGGCCAGCTCCAGCATGTCGGTGAAGCGGGTGGCTATGCGTTGAGGGGTATGTGCCAGTTCCGGTACTGTCAGGTGGCGGGGGAAGATGGGGAACGGATTCACCAGAATATTGTAGTGTCCTCCGAACGGGATACCTTTCTGTACCGGCGGCAAATTGGCCGGGCACAGAAAGCATTTCCGTTCCAGGATGGACTTGGCATCCACTTTGGCGCCGGAGGAAACGATGCGTGCGGGGTTGAACTGTACCTTATAAAGTATCCCGTTTACATTCAGCTCTTTCACCCGCACACCGGAGAGGGCGGCATAGTTGTTGCGTGCCGTCTCCCAGGATGCCAATTGTCCAGTCAGAAGATGGTGTATCGTTTGATTCATATCACTTGTTTTTGTTCATCGCTATGCGTGCCTGAAGTTCCCAGGTACGGATGCGGTCTTTGTAGAGGTTGTGTCCGTTCATTTTCACGATGTCCAGTGAGGCATCGGAGTTGTCGTCCCAACGGCGGCAGAGGTAGACCACGTCGTACACACGTCCTATCTGGTATTGGCGGGAGAAGTTCAGTCCCAGTGCATAGTCTTCGCCATAGCTGGTATTGGGTACTTTCACTTCGCGCAGCACCGGGGTATAGAAGGCGCGCGGGGCACCCAGACCGTTGATGCGGAGGGCGTTGTTGCGTCCGTTTGCCGGAGTCCATTCCTTGTGGTCGATGATGCCCGGAGCAATCATGTTCATGTTGAAGTCCGTCATCATATAGGTGCCTACCACCATGGCGCAGTTCTGTTCGTAGAAGGCGCGTACCATGATGGCGAGTGTGTTTTCGTCTTTGTATACGTCGTCGCTGTCCAGCTGCACGGCAAACTTGCCACACTTGGGGTGGTGTACACCTACATTCCAGCAACCGCCGATACCGAGGTCGTTGCGTTCGGGGACGATATGGATGAGGCGTTCGTCGTCCTTGAATTCGTCGATGGCTTCCGTTGTGCCGTCTGTGGAGTGGTTGTCGATGATGATAAGATTATATTTGAAGTCTGTCTTCTGCATCAGTACCGACTTGATGGCATCGCGGATGGTACGGATACGGTTGCGCACCGGAATGATGACCGAAGCTTCATACTCAAAGTTACCGGCAGAGAACTCAATCTTCTTGAACTCCGGTGCCAGATATCCCCCGATTTCTTTCAGATGTTCGGTACATGCCTGCTCCATCTCAATCTGGCGGTCACGGTTTTTGGGGTCTACATAGTCGAAAATCTTTTCGCCGCTCTTGCGGGTATCGTTTTCCACCTCGCTGTATAAGTATTCGTTGATATGTACCAAGTTTGAATGTTGGCTCAATTTCAAGCGCAGGTCGTAAAGTCCGGCGAAGTTGTAGTCAGACTTCATGTGTCCGGCGGCTTCCTTTAGTTTTTCGGTGTTGAAAAGGAGCAGGGAGCCAAAGTTGAAGTCATCCCTCAAGGAACCGAATTGGTAGTCGATTACCGGAGCGTTGCTCTGCTTGCCGTCTGCTATTTGGTAGTGGTCGGCATATACCATACCGGCGCTTGAATCTTCAAGGATGTGTATCATACGTTCCAGTGCAAACATACCCATTTCGAGCGTAGTCTCTTTGGTATAAAGCAATGTGTATTCTCCCTTGGCTGCATTAGCAATAGCTTTGAGAGTTGCACTGCTGTAGGGCATGTCAACAAACAATATTTCGCAGTCCGGGAGCGATTCCAGAGTGGCATCGGTCGTGATTAACCGGATTTCTTCTATAAGTCCTGTCGCCTGTAGGCTATTCACTGTTTTTTCTACTTGTTCTTTTCCTGCGTAGGGAAGAAAGCAACTGATTTTATTCATGATATATCTTTTAATTTTTAATTCTCAATTTTTAATTCTCAGAAGTCCCACTTCCCCGCTGGTTGCCGTGAATAGAACTTCGTGGCCGTTCAACGGAACTACGGTACTGATGAGTGAATTTCCTATTTTATGTTTCCACAGTACTTTGCCTGTTTTTCCTTCCAGTGCGAAGATAAGTCCTTCTTTGGTACTGCCAAACATTACCCCCTCTTTTTCCACTTGCATGGAGGGGGCATGCTCATAACCGAAACCTACATTGGTTGCCCACAACTCCCGCGGAGTATCTCCTTGAGCTGCATAGCAAACAATGCTGTCGTTCATCGTTTTGCTATAGATACGTTCACCGTCTTCGGAAAGTCCGATGGTCTCGCGCACCATGGACTGGAAGGTGCGCCACACGGTATTGCCCGTATGGATGTCTATGGCGGTCATGGCGCGTTGCGGGTCGGTAATGAATACTTTGCCGTCGGTGGCTACCGGCCATACGGCGGCTGGAGAGAAGTGCATACGGGTCAGTCCGCCCGTCCATTTCCATAGTTCATGCCCGTTTGCCTTGCTCAGGGCATACAGTGTATTGTCCCATGCGCCGAAGATAACTTTGTCTTCCGTCACCAACGGCTTGGTCTCGATGTAGCCCTTCACGCCGGTGTAGGCCCAGATTACTTTTCCCGTATGGATGTCTATGGCACGGAAAGTGGCGTCACTGGCACCGATGTATGCTCTGCCGTCTGCGATGGTCACGGCTCCGAGTACCGGTTCGGCGGCTTCTACCGTCCAGAGCAGGCTGCCGTCTTTGGCGTTCAATCCGTAGATGCGACGGTCAGCAGACCCGAATACAACGATACCCTCGCTTACGGCCGGAGTACCGACAATGCGCTTGCCGGATTCAAAGCTCCATAGCTTTTTACCGTTTTTCAGGGCGTAGGCTGTCAGCTGTCCCATATCGTCTCCTACGAACACTTTATCTTTTTCTACGGCGGGAGAGCAGTAAATGCCTGCGCCCGTCTGCACCATCCATTGCTCCTTTACTTGCGGATACTCCTTGTTGACCGAGAAGTCAGGATATTTCTCTGCCTTTCCGTTGCGGTCGTAATACTGTCCGGTCAGCGAGAATGCTGTCCACTGCTTCTTGGGCTCGCCGATACGTTGCGTGTATACCCGGATGGAATCCCCGGTTACTTCATAGATGCCGTAACCCGGTTTCCCTTCTTTGTCGCACAGGTTGCTGCGCATCAGTACGCCCGGAATGCCGTCGTAACGTAAATCCCGGTTGCTGTGGTAGTGTCCGCCGATAAACAAGCGCACGTTGTAGGGGCGGACGGCATCCGTCACCTCATACCAATTGTCCACATCACCTTCCATTAGCGGGTAGTGGGTGACAAGTATCACCGGTTTGTCTTTGCCGTTTTTATCCATTTTTTCCGTCATCCAACGGATATCTTGCGGCACTACATGCCCGTAGGCCATACGCATCAGCGGACCGGAGTTGAAGCCGAGGAAAAGGAATCCCTTATGCTCGAACTCGAAGCGTTCGCCGCCAAAGATTTCTCCGAAAGCGGTACAGCCGGAATCGCTCCATTTCGTTTCATGGTTGCCTAGGACTACGTGGTAGGGGACCTTCAGCAAGTCAAGGCACGATTTCACTTTTTCCATGGTAGTACGGTCGCCTTCTTCGGTCAGGTCGCCCGTCACCAGGACAAAGTCGATACTGTCGGTGGCATTAATCTGTGCCACGGAACGCAGCAGGTCCTCTGTGGGATTCGGATTGTTCGGGGTCAGATGAATGTCCGTCAGTTGGGCAAAACGGAATGTCCCTTGCTGTGCCTGCATCCCCAGGGGGAGCAGGCAAGCCATCAGGACGATTATTAACAGTCTTCTGTTCATAGATGATGATTGGTTGATATTACTTGTTGTCGTTGAAGAATGTCAGTACAGCATTCATGAATGCCTCTCTTTCAGAATCAGTACGTATGGATTCAAAAGGGAATCCCAATACAACAGTCTTGTAGTCGCCTTGGTAGGCCACACCGGCACTCAGGTTGTTTTCAGAATACCGCATCACAGTGTGCGCATCTTTGGTTGCCGGTTCAATGGCGTCCGGTGATTCCACCACATACGAATCGGCATTCAGCTCATTGTGATAGGTATAGTTTCCTGAAAGGGCGGGGAACGGAGAAGCTACGCTTTTCACCTTACCCATTGTAGCCGCTTGTCCCACACGCCACTTATATTTCAGTACTTCCATCGCAAATTTCTTGTCGGCTTCGTCGGCGGTTGCAAGGCGGTTGTCCCATAAATCCGTTCCTACAAAAGCGCCCGAAACAAAGATATTTCCACCTTGCTTACAATAAGCCGCAATAGCCTCCTGCATCGGTTTGCTGAAAGTCTTGAACTCCAACGGTTTTACGCCTCCCCGTCCCATCTTGGTCTGGCATTGCTTCCCAAGTATCAAGTCCACATACCTATACTCCCTCATATCCACCGGAATATTCTTCTCTCCCTTTCCTACGGGGGAGAGACTTTCATTACTAACCGATACAAACGAATATCCCGCTTTCAGGATAGCGGCACCATGTATGGCAGGATAATCGAACGTATTTCCTGCGATGACTTGGGTCTCGTAATTTCCATAACTGTCGCCGAAACCGGAGGCGTCGTCGTCCATCCAGGGAATGGAACGGCGGTATTCCTTCATCTTGCCAATGTAGCTGATGTCATGGATATAGGGGACCCCGTGGTCCTGCTCATCCAGAAATCCGGCAAGGAGGGTGTCGGCGGGGGCGGGGGCCGTAAAGTCGGCAGGGGCACTGATGCGGTCGAATCCGTTTATCACCAATACGGTACCTTTGGAATTGAACGCCCGTCCGGCGGAAAGAATTTCGGAAGGGAAACTCTCGCCGCCCTTGTTGACAGCGGTAACCTTGTAGCTGCATACCATGCCGGCGGGGAGCGTGGTTCGGTAACTGTTGCCGTCCACCAATACTCCGTTGTCGAAATCCCCGTCGCCGATACGGGTATAAACAATGTATTTCTCTGCTACGGCAGTTGGTTCCAACGCATCCGCTACGGGTTGCCAGGTCAGTTCCACTTCGTTCTCGCTGGTCATGCGCAAGGCCATGTGGTCTACCGGTAACGGTTGCACTACATAATCCATGTTGTATTGTGAGCAGAGGAACTGAAGCATACCTTTGTAGATGGCGCGGCTTACGGTGAAACGGAAACGCGGGTCCAGTCCGTAGCGCATGTCTGCAAAGTTTTGATGGGAAAGTAGTTCGAGTAGCATGGTAGGTACGCGGGGTACACGGGCCTCATAGTAGGATTGGTTCCATTTGCCCCGGCGTGTCCATTGGGGTTCGTAGAGGGTACGCACGTCACGCACGATGTTGGACTGAATCAAGTCTGTCAGGTCGTGGCTCAAGTAGCGGGATGCTCCGTTGGCGAATTTCTCATTGTAGGCGTTGGTATAGTAGATGCCGAGTGTCCCGATGATGGAATCGTTCAGTGTAGTTCCTGCATCGGAGTGGAAGGCAAAGGCCATGTTGACAGGGATGTTCAGCCCTTTTTCCGTCGGGTTCACGGCAGAGCCTCCGGAAAGGTAGTTCACCCAGATACCACGGCATTTATAGTCGTCGGTATAGTCATTCTTGCCGTTGCTTTCTGAATATACGCTGTCCGGTATGCCTGCCCATTGCAGCCAGTAGCGGGCGGCTTCGCAGAAACGGGGATAACCGCTGACTTCTCCCCGAGCTATGTTCCCCATGCCGCCGCCTATCTTCACGGCGTCGGCAGTGATGATTCTTCCTACTTTGGAGGAAAGGTTGCTCAGAACGACTTTGCATTCATTGTTCCGGCCGGCATTGAAGCCGAAGGTGCCGAGGTAAATCCAGGTGCCGCCTCCCATTTGCTGGTTTACCTTGAACTGCGTGGTGCCGCCTTTGTGATAGACGGTGTAAAGGGCATCGTCCGCGCTGTTTGGCAAGGTTTGGTAAGAGACGTATACGGCGTATTGTCCGGTCGAAGGGATTTCGGGAATCCATTCGGCGGTGCTTGCGTTTCCTTTCTTGATGGTTTCTATGGCGCGGTAGGTGCCTTCCTTGAAAGGATTCTCAAAGTCTATGTATTGGGGGCGCAGGTGGGCGAAGCCTTGTCCTTCTCCCTGACTCCAGAGCTTGTCACCGGAATTTTCTGTATAGACGGAACGGCCGGTCAGGCAACCGTCATTGTCTACGATGACTTCTGCCGTCTGGCAATCGCGTTCGCGGGGAAGCAGCACATTGGCACCGGCATTTTCCAACATCGGTACGAGGAAGGGCAATACGTAGCTCTGGGTGTAGAGGTCTTCCACTGTCTGGAAGATACGCGCACGCTGCCATTCCCAGCGGTCGAGTTTTGATTCGTAGTACCAGCCGTGGCTTTGCCATAGGGCGATATGCCGGTTATGCAAGCCGTTGGTGGGGGTGTAGGGGGAGGAAACTTCGGTAACCAGAGGCTTGGAAGCGACGGGGCTGAATGTCTTCGTCTTTTTGTCTTTTTTACTGCGCAGGGCTTGGGGAACCAGTTCTTCGATACTGCGCTTGTTGGTACGGATTTGCAGCTTGTATTTGGTAAACTCCGCCGGTAGCAGGGCACTTACGCCCTGGTATATTTCGGCTACATTGTCCTCGCGGAAAGGAATATAGGCACAGTTCATGTTGGCAAACAGTTGCAGCGTATTTCCTTCCACGGCCACTGAGTCGATGCTGATACGTCCTACGGAAACTTCTTTCCGTGCGGTGGTATCCAGGAATTTCCCGATTTCCTGGCGGACATCCGTCGGAAGTTCTTGCGCACCTCCCCATTGGGGGAAGAGGGAGGCGGCAAGCAAACTTAGTAAAAACTGACGTCTTACGTTCATAGATGATGTATTAAGTTAATTGTTCTTTTTATCTTTCCTAATCAACAGACAGAGACCGATGAAAGTGAACAGTGCATTGAAAATCAGCAACTCGTAGCTGAATTGATAACCTCCGAACCAGGCTTCGGAATTTTTCTGCAGAATGAAGCAGAGAACCGGGGAGGCGATGGCAACCAGCGGGATGTACTTGTCACGCACTTGTTGTTTCATGAAGATGCCGAAAGCAAACAGACCCAAGATAGGACCGTAGGTATAGCTTGCCAGGATATATACAGCATCGATGACACTGGTGTTGTTCAGAAGATTGAATACGAAAATGGTGATTCCCATAACAACCGCCATGCCGATGTGCACTTTCTTGCGCATCTTCACAACCGTCTCTTCCGACTTGCCTTTCGTTCCCAGAATGTCTACGGTGAAGGAAGTGGTCAGCGCGGTGAGTGCCGAGCCTGCGGCTGAATAGGCAGAAGAAATCAGGCCGATGATGAACAGTATGCCCACAATGGCAGGGAAATAGTTGCCGGTGGCAATCAGCGGGAACAGTTCGTCACTCTTCTCCACCGCAATCTGCTGGTTGGCGGCAAAGATGTAGAGCAGCACGCCCAGCATCAGGAAAAGCAGGATGACGAAGAACTGCGAAATGACACTGGTAATCATGTTCTTCTGTGAGTCCTTGAAGTTCTTGCAGCTCAGGTTGCGCTGCATCATGTCTTGATCCAGCCCGGTCATGGCAATCATGGTGAAGGCACCGGCGAGGAACTGCTTGAAGAAGTACTGCTTGCTGTTCACATCGTCGAAGAAGAAGATGCGGGACATGTCACTGTCGGCAATGGTGCTTACCATACCGGTAAATGACAGATTGAGGTCGGAAGCGATATACCAGATGCAGAGTACGACCGACACCACCAAGCAGAATGTCTTCAGAGAGTCTGTCCAGATAAGAGACTTTACGCCACCCTGGAAAGTGTACAACCAGACCAGTGCCACCGTGATGGCCACGTTCAGCAGGAAAGGCAGTCCGAAAGGTTCGAATACCAGCAGTTGCAGCGTCAGGCATACGAGGAACAGACGGACAGCGGCACCGAGCATTTTGGAGATGAAGAAGAACCAGGCACCCGTGCGGTAGGAAGACATGCCGAAACGGTTCTCCAGATATTCGTAGATGGATACCAGGTTCATTTTGTAGAATAGCGGTACCAGCAGATAGGCTATGATGAGCTGTCCGGCAATGAAGCCCAACACCATTTGCAGATAGCCGAAGCTGCTGGCGGCAACCATGCCGGGTACAGATACATAGGTCACACCTGAAATGGCGGAACCGACCATGGCGAACGCCACGACATACCAGGATGACTTGCGGTTACCTACAAAGAAGCCGGCGTTGTCTGCCTTCCTTCCTGCAATATAGGATACCGTGAACAGTATCGCGAAGTAGGCGGCTATGGTGATGATTACGGATAGTGGAGTCATGAGGTTATTTACGATTTTATGATTTACGATTTTATGATTTACGATTTACGATTGAAATTACTTCTTTTGATGATATGTACGACTTTGATTATCCTATGTACGCTCTGACGTTCTCTTCCAATTCACGTTCATTTTTTTATCGTAAATCGTAAATCGTCAAATCGTACATCCCTTTATTCTTCGTAGAGCAGGTAGGGCTTGCGCTGTACCTTGAATTTCTCTACGTCGTCTTTCCATCTTGCCTTGATTTCTTCGGCGCTCTTCCCTTCCTTTATCATTTTGCGCACGTAGTCGGTGCCTATCAACAGTTCGAAGAAGGAACGGAAGAAGTGGTCGTCCATGTTCAGATTCCGGTAAGCGTCTATCACGTAACTCAAGTCAATACCGCGTTTCCAGATTTCCTCGTCGCTCATGTTGCTCAGGTTCACGCCGTGGCAAAGCTTGCCCAGCTGGGGCGGATTCTTGGCTCCGGGAACACTGCGCGGGGTGAAGCTGTAGCTGTAGCCCGTCATGTTGGGATGCCCGTAGACCTGGAAGGGGAGGTCGGTTCCTCTTCCCAGACTGACCGGAGTGGCCTCGAAATAGCAGGTCGAGGGGTACAGATAGATGGACTTCATGTTCGGCAGATTGGGGGACGGGGGAATCGGCAGCTTGTATAGGGTCTGGTGCGTATAGTTCTTGCAGGGAATGACGGTCAGGTCGCAAGTGCGTGACGCCGGCAACCAGCGTTCGCCGTTTACCATCAGGCCCAGTTCGCCCAGCGTCATGCCGTGCACCACGGGAATCGGCAGCCAACCTACACCGGATTTATATTTCATGTCCAGTATCGGGCCGTCCACGTAGTGTCCGTTCGGATTGGGGCGGTCCAGTATCAGCACCTTGCGGTTGTATTCTGCACAAGCGTCCATCAGCCGGCACATAGAGGCATAATAAGTATAGAATCTTAGGCCTACATCCTGGATGTCTACCACAAGGATATCAAACTTGCGCATGGATGCTTCGCTTGGTTTTCCGGATTTCCCGTCGTACAGCGAGAGGATAGGTACTCCGGTCTTCTTGTCTACCGAGCTGGACACGTGTTCGCCTGCGTCGGCATCTCCTCTGAAACCGTGTTCAGGGGAGAAAATGGCTACTACATTGAACTTGTTTTCCAGCAGAATGTCCAGCAGATGCTTGTCTCCTATCATTCCTGTATGATTGGAGAATATGGCAATTCGTTTATCTTTTAGGATTGGAAAATACTCGGAAGTCTGTTCATCACCTAAAATAACTCGTTCTTCTTGTGCCCGGCACAGTAAAGAACTACATAGCACAAAGGCTAAAAGCAGCAGTTTCTTCATAATAGTATTATTAAGGAGGACGTTGTTTGCAACAAAGATACGTTTTATTTTAATATCAAAAACACTTATTTGGGTATTTTTAGTATTATCAATCATAATTTGCAAATAGTCAACTGTTCACCTTATTAATAATGGTTGAACTGCATCAGCTGCGTACGGAAATACTTTTTATAAAAAGAGTGAGGGCCAAGTTTGCCCTCACTTTGGTACAATCGGTGGGAGTGCCGGTTCATTCTTCTATTCTTACCAGATGATAAAGTGTTCCCCGGTTCGATTTCTTGTTGAGGATGTCCAGCTTGCGGAGCGTGCGCCCGAAAGCTGCTATCCGGTTGATGGCCAACTTATCCCTCGTTTTCTGTTGCAGGTCGTTGAAAATCTGCATGGCTGTGAGCCATTCGCCTTCTTCGCTCTCCTCCGCGCCACGGAAATGGCAAAGGAAAAGTTCTTCCAATGGGTCTACCCGCTCGAATTCCCGGTTGTACTCCTTTACGATTGCTTCGTCAGTGTCGTCCAGCCAGTAGCGTTCACCCTTCATGATGTCGTGCATGGCTTGGGCATAGAGCTGGTGATAATTGATAGTGACGTTTGTCTGGATAGGACCGGTCACTTCGATGCAGATGAAACGGCGACTTCCCGACGGGTCGGTCAGCAGGTCTTTCAGATTGCTGGTCCCGATGAAGGAGGCATAGCGGCGCATTTCCTGAATAGTGCTACCGTAGGGCTTTCGCAGGTTGGCAACCGGTTTTTGCAGGAGGTGCTTCAAGAAGCCTTGCTGATTGGCGTTTATCTGGTCGAATTCGTCGATGTTAATCAGAAAAAAGCGGCCAAGGCTGCGCTCCGCTTCCTGCTTGCTCTTGAAGTCGATACTGTCGGTGTAGCCGAAACGCAGCTCCGGTGGCAATAGGATACGGCAGAAAGTACTTTTGCGGTAACCTTGCGAACCTACGAGCAGGGGCGAGGTATTGTTGCCGTGCTGTTTGTCGATTCCCCGCCAATGTGCCACCATGCCAAGAAACCACCGGTAGAACAGTTCCCTCCAGTGGGGATTGTGGCAGGGCACGAGGTCGGCCAATGCGCGGATGCGGTCTTTGCCGTCCCAGCGTCCGGTGTTATAGAGATATTCTTCGATGGGGTTGTATAGCGGCACGTAGTCCGAAGACAGGAAGCGGGTGATGTCGCGGTCCCACACACGTACTCCCTCTTTCAGTGCCTTCATGGCGATGCTGCTGCGTACGCGCTGGTCGGCAGGTTGGAAGTAGAAGTGGATGGAGTCGCGCTGCCGGTATTCCAAGTCGCCAAGCACGGTGTTGTAGCGGAATTCGTAGCGGCGTTTCATGAACTCCTCCAGCCGGAAAGCAGTTTCCTGGTCTTTGTTCAGGCTGCTGCGGGTGCCGAAGCCTTTCAATTCCCCGTAAAGGTTATGCAGCGTCAGGCGTACAAGGGGTTCGTCTGCCTCCCGGTAGTAGTGCATCAGTGTCTGGCGCACCGCTTCTTCTTCAGGAATGCCGGCTTTGAAGCAATGTTCGGCAAGGCGGGACAGCAGCGGGCGCAGGTCGTCGCCCCGTCGCCAGTTGTCCAAATCGCGGAAGGCGCGGTCGAGGGCGGCCTCGAAGAGCAGGTTGCATGTGTCCGCCACTTCGTAGCCGGGAGTCATTCTCAGCAACGGATTGCTTTCCTGCTGTTTCCGTTGGCGGTAGTTGTCTTCCGAGGGCAGGGCGCAGGGCTGTTCCAGGCAGAAGGCCACGGCGGTGGGGCTATAATAGGGCTGTTCGTCCACGGTCATCCGGCAGCTTTGTAGGAGTGAAGGAGCCTGGAGGGTGATGGGGAAAGGGAGAAGGGGTTGGTAGCACTTCACTGCCAGGCGGTAGGCGTGGGCGTGGAATAAGGCGATATCGTCTTCATTCTTTGGAAGCCCTCCGTCGGGCAGGGTGAAGCGTACCCATATTTTGGCGCTTCGTCCGCTGGAGCCACAGAAGGCGGCAAAGGTTTGCGGCAGCAGGGCGGCTTGTTGTTTCACCAGTTCGGCTTCGGCCACCCCGGCCAGATTGTTTACTTCCAGTAGTACCAGCCCGTTGTAGGTCTTTATCCGGTGTTCTCCTGCTTTGGTGCGGGTCATTTCTACGGCGGGATAGAGACGCGGCAGTCTGTCGATATGCTCATATCGGGCGTTGGTCCCTTTCAAATGCGGGATGATGCTACGCAGCTCCGTAATGTATCCGGTCTTGTTCTCTGTTTTCAGCTTTTCCATCAACATGTCCGTTTCTTGTGTGCTGACGGCCTCTTTTCCGCTTTCGCGTTCCTCTCTGATCAGTGTGATTTTCATTCTTTATCGTGTATGTAATATTCTTGTAAAGATACGCCGGGAAAGGGGGGGATACAAGCTTTTCAAGGATTATTTTCCGATTGGCTTCTTTTTTGGGGTGGAATGTCTATATGTTTCTTTTATAAAAGGTGTTTGTTTCTTTGCTTATCCCCATAGTTTTGTCTATTTTTACACCAGAGTTTATGAACAGTCCACTAAAGTGGTCTTTCTTGTTCATATTAGTGAACGGAGCAGCTCACTACAGTGAACGGTTCTGCTCACGGGCTGGGCTGTGATATAACCTTTGTACTTCAACAGACTGCGTACGTACTTCGCACGTGTTCCGTGCAGTGCTTTATCGTATAATGTAACCCTTTAACGCAGTTTGAACTATGGCTATTTTGTTTGATTGGTACGAGAATCCGGACTCGTACGACAAATCTCCGGAAGATAAAATCCTTCATCCCCGTCTCCGCCTAAATGGGAGCAGGTCTACCGATGAATTGCGGCGGGACATCCAGGCACGTTGCTCATTGACAGAAACCGATGTGACGGCTGTGCTTGATGCTGTGTCGCACGTCATGGGCAGGGAACTTGCCGAAGGAAGGCAGGTGCATCTCGACGGCATCGGCTACTTTCGCGTGTCGCTCACCACGATCGAACCGGTAGTGGCTGCTACCAAGCGTAAGTTGACGAAGGTGAAGATGGCGGGTGTGAAATTTCGTGCCGACCAGAAACTGAAAAATGAAATTGGTACCATCAAGGCAAAGGCTTTGAAGGCAAACGAGCATTCGGCTAAACTGACGGATAAAGAGATAGACCGTCGGCTGACCAACTATTTCGCCACTCGCCCTTTTATGACACGGAATGACTTTCAAAGCGTTTGCGGCATGATGCGTACTACTGCCATGCGGCATATCCGTCGGCTGCGCACCGAAGGAAAGTTGAAGAATGAGGGAACAATGCTGCAACCGATTTATGTACCCGTTTCAGGATATTACGGTAAGAATGAGTGACTTATAACTTTGAACGAAGAAATCTTGTGGTGAGGGCAAATTTTGCCCTCACTTTTTAAATTTGCTCTCACCCACCTCTTGAATGCCGATGAATAGGGCGATGCGTGCGAAAGGTGAGGGTGGTGAGGGTGGATGTGTGAAATTTAGTTTAGTTTGATGGGCGGCTGAATATGGGTATTCCCATACGGTGTATATGTTCCAAAAGGTCGGCATTCTTTAATTTGCCATAGATGGAAAGGTCTACGCTGTAAGGCAAAAGCAGGTCGTCTATTTCATCGGAAAGGCTGCTTAAAGTATTATACGTAAGTCTGTCTCCCATCAGCGTGATGTCTATGTCGGAAAAAGGCTTGAAATTTCCTTTGGCTCGTGAGCCGTACAAAACAGCCTGCTCTATTTCTTCATGTTTCCGGAAGAGATTGCATAGCTTTTCCAGTTCATTGTCGGTCAATCCGTACATAGCTCAATCGAATAAGGATGGTGTATTCAAGGATTGCATTTTCTCTTCAGAGACTACATCGTTGTCATGATTGTGCGATGTCAGATTTCGGGCTTCTATAGTCTCCGTCCATTGCTTGTCATCAATCAATCCCATTTCAAGGGCTTTGCGTATGGCATCACGGGAGCTGCGGATGTCGGTATACCCCTGATATTCTGCATAGTCCTTCATCACTTTCCAGGCCAGTTCGTGGGTATATTCAAAACGCTGTATCCATCGTATGTCTTGCTGTACCATGATAGCTGTCTGTTTTTAAGTAAGCAAATATAAGCTTCTTTTGTGTAACGAGCAAATGGATGGGGGCTTTTTCGTGAAAGCTGTCTGGGGCTATTTTGGAGAAAGGCTGTTTTTAGGTGTGGAATAAGTTCCTGAATTTGTTGAGCCGATGTCGAAATAGTTATATATGTATGTTCTGGTTCCACATGCATTTATGAAATCAACCGTTACGCAAACTCGTTCAATTTCATGACTGTTCCGACTGCTGAAAGTAGTGAAATAATATCCTTGCATGTCTACCTCCCAATCGCAGTCAACACTCCAATGAAAATCATGCGCACCTTCAGGAATAGGATTCAATCCGCATTCACCTCCGCTTTGTGACAGATAGCCATATATAATGTCATGGTCATTTTCTTGTATTCCTGATACATTGAAAGTAATTGGTTTGGAAAACTGAACAGTGTATTCCTTTGTGTGTACTATTGCGGTTAAGGTCGTATAAATGGAACTGCCTCCGGGTGTCCCTAAATTATTCAGGGTGATAGCAGGTGATGCCTGATTTAATTGCGAATATAAATCGTTGCCAACAATCCAATCCACTGTTGCTTTTGTGGGAAAATTCTTGATACTGAATGTCCCGTTGTCACAGATTACGTCAGGGCCAATCAGTTGCATTGATGTCTTAGATACACTCAAAGGTAGCTCATTGGTAAAATTATCGGTTTGATTTTTATATTTGTAGCTCACTTTGACACTTGCGTTACCGGGTTGTGTCGGTACGATTGTTACCGTAGAGCTGTTCTGACCACTTACTATCTTAATATTCTTCCCGGTCCAATAAAATGTATGTGCCTTGCTGTCATTGATGGAATATATGTATTCTTTATATTGTTCAATATTTCTGTAGCCATCTATTTGAGGACCCATATTGGGAAAACTGATATTGCTTTTCCGAGCCATGAAATACTCTTTTGCTCCGATAGAATTTATGTAGAAATCATGGACTTCTACTCCGACATCGCTGTTCTTGAAGGCTTGCTTTGATTTCAAATTTATTTGGAATCTACTTTGTGTGACAGATGCACTTTGAGAGACTTCAGCGAATAGATTTTTATCGTAAGTCCACTTTATGCCCGTATCTTTGTTTATGGAATAATTGCACCAAAGTGTTATCGTATCTCCCAATTCAAATGTTGAAGGGGCATTGATTGGCATAGGTTTCATTTTGACATTGATGTTTCTTAGATCTGCGGTAAGTTCGATTGTACTTTTTTCAGGACGTACCATCAGGGTAGAATTACTACCTGCTTTAGTCCATAATACATTTATTGGAAAATGGTTTTTTCCTGCTGGAATTTGGGTTACCCATGTACTCTCGAATCGTTCTTGGTAGTTTGTTTTGAATCGTGCTTCTCCACCGACTGCTGAAATTCTTATACCTACAGATTGTTTTTGTATAGGAATACTTAAATCATAAGTGTAGTAACCATCACTAACATAGGGGTTCATTTCGCCCGTAATAGTACCGCTTATGTAGGAAGCACGTGTTGTGACATCAGAATAGAAATCCTTATCTTGTAACTCGTCTGTTTGTTCTTCTTTGTTGCAACTACTATTGATGAAGCAGATTAGTAGTACGAAAAATATGTTCTTCTTTTTCATGATATGTTTCTTGTTAGTATGTTATGAACGAAGGGAAAGTATATGATATTGATTTATGGTTCCTTTTAGAAGGTGCTATTCGTGTTTCTATACACCTTTTAAAGGGAATAACAAAAGCGTCCATACATTTGTATTTAGATACATGGAATGTATGAACGCTTTAATTAAATCCAAACGAGGTACAGCGCGATATGCTGTTTTTAGTTGATTACCAACCCGGATTCTGCTTCATGTTTTTATTCAGGGTCAACTGTGTAGTTGGAATCGGGTAGAAATAATGTTTGGCTTCATAAGTACGGATTTGTGCATCGGAGGCATCTATATATCCGTTCTTGGTCGCTTCTTCACAGTCAGGCACATTGCTTACGTTGGCGCCCAACATGGTGTTCGGGTACTTGGTTGAATCCAATTTGTCGAGCTGGTGCCAACGGATTAAATCCCAATATCGGTACCAGTTATCCATAATCAGTTCGCAACGGCGACAGCGGCGTATCTCCCAAATCAGATTGCTTACTCCCATATTATTGGCAGGATCGGCATCTGGAGTAGTTGTCATAGCCGGCAGGCCGGCACGAGCCTGAAGCTTGTTTATGGAGTTGTTGAGATCGTCTTGTGTGAGAGAACCCATTTCGGCTTTGGCTTCTGCAAAGTTCAGATAAATAACTGAAATCCAATAGAGCGGGCAGTCGGTGTATTGGTAGCCGATGTTGTTTCGGTCGCTTACACTCAATTCTTCGGGGTTATCATACTTGGCGATGCCATAACCGGTCGATGTGGTGAAGGCTGCTACACCGGCACGGCTGTAGGCGTGGCCTCTGAAAGAAAGTACCGGGTCAAGAATTTCGGACAGGCGCTTGTCGCGTACGGCCAAAACCTCTCTTATAGAGTAATTTTTGTCTGCATCCAATACGGCTGCATCGTCCTTGTTTTTCGAGGTTGTTGCCAACGGTTTTCCATCAAGGAAAAGGAAACTGTCGAATGCGTCCTTTGAAATGCCGTGCGTACCACTTGTATTGATTGTGTTGTCAATGGTGGAGTGCCTTAACGAACTTTGTGCATAAGGCTTGTAGAAAATCATTTCCGGATTGCTTGCCAGGCTGACAGAATTATAGTTGGCTTTGTAACTGTTACTTAGAGAGTAGTTTTTGGCCATAAGATATTCGCAGGCTGATACACATTCTTGCAAGTATTTGTTGGCGCGGCTCTCATCAGCGGCTTTGCCATTCTCTGCTTGAGTGCGATATTTGCAGTATGTACCTTCATATAAGGTGATGTCTGCTTTCATGGCATATGCCATGTCGGTGCTGAAACGTTGCCGATTGCTGTTTGCGGTAATGTGTTCGCACGCATAATTGATGTCTGCCAGCACATGGTCCATCACTTCATCCCGGTCGGTGCGTGGTCCGTAGAGGGCTTCGTTGTCGGCTGGGTCGATAACTTTGTCTATCCATTGAACATCGCCGTACATACGGACCAACTGATAGTATTCCCACGCACGGTTCATGCGTGCAAGACCTTCATAGTGGGCCTTTGTTGCTTCATCAAGAGAGGAAGACTGTACACCGGCAATGATATAGTTGGCGCGTCGGATTTCTGTGAAAGGGGCTGACCAGTTTGTGGAAGATGCGACCACGTTAGTGTAAGTCCAGTTATGGCTTTCTGCATCTACCTGGTCATCGCTTATTGTTTTGAAGTAGAACCATCCTCCACTGGCTCCGTTGCCAAAGCCGGTAAAGTTGTTATAAAAAGTATTGCACTGATTATCCAAATTATCGGTGTTGCTCCAGTATGCCGGAGTATTCGTGAAGGTATCCAAGGGGGATTTGTCCAGCAAATCGTTGCAACCGGTTAACATCGCCAGCGCTGTGACCCCATATATAAATAATTTCTTCATTGTTCTTAAGTTTTTGAGGTTGTTATAATGTTACCTGGACTCCAAATGAGAATGTGCGTGTAATAGGAGCTATACGTCCCCATCCACCAGCTGTAAGTCCATTGCCTGTACTGATTTCGGGGTCGACTGGAAGGTCATTCCCTTTGTGGAGCAGAAAGAGGTTGCTGCCACTGAAGTAGATACGTGCTTTCTCAATGTAGGCTTTGCGTGTCCACTCTTTCGGAAGGGTATATCCCACAGTTACGTTCTTCAGACGAAGATAGGACATGTCTGTCAAATAGCGGGATTGGGGATAGTAGTTGTTGCAGCCGTTAGCTATACCGGATACGGTACCTCCACTATTATTTGTACCACGATAAAGACGTGGATAACGGTTGCCTTGATTTACCTCATAACCGGTAATGGCGGTATAGTCTGAATTCCAAAGCACTTTGTTATAGCTTGTTTGGTGGGAATAGATGGCTACGTCGGCATGTACCATGGCGGGAAGGTTTAGGGAAGAAGTCGTCCAGTCCTCACGTTTGCCTACACCTTGGAAGTAGAGGTCAAGGTCGATACCTTTCCACGCTCCGCCTAAATGGAAGCTGTATTCGTAGCGTGGCATAGAGTTTCCGATGACTTTCAAATCGCCGTGGTCGTCTGCTGTGCCTTTTCCACCGTCAATCTTGCCATTGCCGTCTAAATCCTTGAACTTGACGTCTCCCGGGCCGTAATGGAAATTACCGGATTCCAGTCCTGCCTGGCTTGCAATGCCGTTTGCATAATTCCATGAGCCGTCTGCATTTTGGCTGGTGAAGTCTTTTTCCTCGAAGTAACGGTCGGTTTCAAAACCGAAAATGTCACCGTAGGTTTTACCGGTGTAATAGGTGCTGAGCAGTTTGGAATCATTGTCCCACTTTGTTACTTTAGTCTTGGAGTCACCGATGTTGAAGTTGGCATATACGTCGAAGTCGCCGAAGGTATGGCGCCAGTTCAAGTTCAACTCCCATCCACGTGTACGTAAGGTACCGGCATTTTCATAAGGAGCAGAAGCACCCAGAGTGTTCGGCAATACTTGTGCCGGTGCCAGCATGTCACGATTCTCACGTTGGAACCAGTCGAAACCTATAGTCAGTTCGTCATTCAAGAGACCCAGGTCAAGACCTATATTGAGGGTGCGGATACGCTCCCAGGTCAAAGTACTTGATACCAAATCCGGCATGTTATACATGGTCAGGAGATTAGCGTTGGCATTATTGTTTTCAATCCAATAGATATAGCCGGTACTTTTATTGTTCAACCGTTGGCTTATTAATTGTTCGAACATGTAGTCGCCCACAGCCTCGTTGCCGATTTCGCCAAAAGAAGCACGCAACTTACCATTGCTGACAATATGTTTCAGTGGGGCGAAGTAGGCTTCTTCGGAGAAGCGGTAGCCGATGGATGCAGAAGGGAAGAAGGCCCACTGGTCGGTATGGGGGAAACGGGAAGAACCGTCGTAACGTCCGTTCAGTTCCAATAAATAAATGCCTTTGTAGTCATAATTGATACGGCCGAAATAACCGGCAGAAGCGCGGGATGTATGATTCCAACTCAAATCTTGTCCATCCTTGCCAGCCATATTCAGTTCGGGGTATCCCTCTTGATCGTACATCACATTGCGGGTACCATACAGATATTTGTATTCCTCTTCTTCTGCGTTGACACCTGCCATTACATTCAGGTTGTGTTTTTTGGCAAATGTTTTGGTATAGTTTACGTATGCGTTGGCCGTCCATGTGTTCTGTTTGGAAAAGTCTCTCCAGATGCCGCTATTGCCTTTAGTGACGATGTAAGAGGGTACCGGTTTCCCGCTCCAATTGATGCCGTAAACGGAGTTGTCCTGCGAACCGCTGTTCATATTCTGAATGGCATATGTAAAGTCTGCATTAAGGGTCAGTCCTTTAACGATTTCAGCTTTCAAGAAGGTGTTCATACGGGTCAGGTCTGTTGTCACTTCACGATCGGCAGCTTGCTTCTGCATGGCCATGACGCGTGTGTCATAGCCGTCGATTGTGCCCGAAGGAATGAAATAAGAACCCCAACGCCACAAATATTGGTAGGTGTTGGCCCATGTGTCCGGGCGTTTATAGTTCTTACGACTATAGTTGATGCGTGCACCCACCTGTAGCCAGTCGTAAACATTAGTGGTGACATTGACTGAGGCATTGTACTTTTTTAGTTCGTCCGGGTGAATCTTCATCTGTCCTTGCTTTTCGTTGTAGCCGAAAGATAGGTAGTAATTGGTCTTACCAGATGTTCCTTGTATAGAAACATTGTGGCTCATGGAAGGAGCAGCTTTGTTGAAGTAGATGTCCTGTACATCCCAGTCAGCATAATAAAAAGGAGTGCCGTCCAATACGATATAGTCACCCACGTTACTATCGCTTTGGTAGAGGTTCATAGGACGGTAGCCGGTCTTGCCGCCGTTCTGTTGCTGCCACTTTTCGGCGTAAGGTAACAATTTGTCGAAATACATACCGAACAATTCAGGCATACCGGCACCACCGTTCATACTGGCTTCGATACCCATCTTTAATTGTGTGGGTACATCGGGATAGTCCGGCAGGTAAGTAGCTTGATCCCATGCAAAATTGTTGCTGTAATTGATGGTAACCTTTTCGCTAGGCTTTGCGCTCTTGGTATTGATTAGAATCACACCGAAAGCGGCGCGCGTTCCATAAATGGAGGAAGCGGAAGCGTCCTTCAGTACGGAAATATTTTCGATGTCTTGCGTATCGAGGAAAGAAATGTCATCCATCGGAACGCCGTCCACTACAATGAGTGGATTGCTGACTTCTCCATTACTCAATGTCCCCAAACCACGTATACGCATGGAGGCTGTCTCGTCGATGGCACCACTTGTGGTGAGAATGCTTAGTCCCGGAACAGCCCCTTGCAATGCTTTGGCTACATCTTGTTGTGGACGACCTGCCATTGTCTTGTTTAAGTCCACTGTAGAAACTGCTCCTGTCAAGTTAGCCTTCTTTTGTACACCGTAGCCTACTACTACTACTTCATCCAGCATCTCGGTATCTTCTTTCAGAGTTATTCTCATCGTTTTGGCTGCCTTCACTTCTTGTGTCTGATAGCCCACAAATGATATTTTTAGTGTTGCTCCCGGTGTTATGGTCAATGTAAACTTACCGTCTAAGTCGGTAATTCCGCCGTTGGTAGTCCCTTTTTCTACTACGCTGGCACCGATAATCGGTTCGCCGGCTGCATCGACAACTAAACCGCTGATAGTGATAGCTTGTAATTGTTCTGTTACGCCAAGCGAATTATCAGGATTGGCTTGTGCAGCCATCACGTTGCCGCTGCTTAATAACAGTGAGCTGATTGCCACTGCTGTGAGGAGTTTGCTATGTGTTAGTCCTCGTTTTTTGTGATCTTCATTCATAAATGATTGATGATTTGTTGTTAATTAAATACTTCTTAAATTTAGGGTAAGGGTAATAAGGACCGAATAGTGAGACTATTCAACTTGCAGGATTGTTTCTTTTTCCATAGGCATTTTCTCTTTTTAAAGGTTTATAACTTTATATTATCTCTTGTTTTTCTATTTGTTTGCCAAGTCCAGACGGAACTTGGAATTCAGTCAGATAGTATCTTATTATTAGTCTGTTATCGTCTTGTTTTGACTAAAACGCGGTTGCGTTGGAAAAGTGGGAATACTTTGTTGGATGATTGAGGATATGAGCAAAAGGGAGATGTATGGCCAGTAAAATGATTTTTTCTTGAAATAGCCTTGGAAAGATTAAAAAAAGCTATATATTTGTATTCAATTCTAAAACTAACTACCTATGAAACTAATTGCAGAAAGTGGTTCTACGAGAACAGAATGGGCGCTGGTTGAAGATAATCGTCTGATACAGCGAGCCTTCACAGAGGGCTTAAATCCTTTCTTTCAAACGAGAAGAGAGATTAGCCGAAGTGTGCGGTTAGGATTACCCGAGCATTTTTTCAAAAGGAAATTGGAACAAGTCTATTATTATGGTGCCGGATGTACTTCTTATGAAAAGAAAAATGTATTGGGAGCTTCATTGGTAGCACAATTCAAAACTCCAATTCAGGTAGAGAGTGATTTGCTGGCAGCTGCACGTGGCTTGTTCAAATGCGAGGCCGGCATTGCTTGTATTTTGGGAACCGGCTCAAACTCATGTTTTTATGATAGGAAAATCGTTGTAAAGAATGTCCGGGCAGGAGGTTACATCCTGGGGGATGAGGGTAGTGGTGCTGTATTGGGCAAAATGTTCTTGTCTGATGTACTGAAAGGTTTGGCTCCTAAAGATGTAACGGCGGATTTCTTTGAGAAGTTCCGTATAAGTCCGAATGAGGTTATGGAATCTGTGTATAACCGCCCGTTCCCCAATCGCTTTTTGTCTACTATATCTTATTTTTTGGCTGATTATACCAATGATGACTATGTATTTGAGCTGATTACCGGTAATCTGAGAAATTTCTTTACTCGTAATGTCTGCCAATATGACTACAAAAATTATCCTATTCGTTTTGTGGGTTCATTGGCTTACAGCTACGCGACCATTTTGCGGGAAGTTGCCCGTGAATTTGGCATCGAACTGGAAATCATTGAAGAAACACCAATGAATGGCCTGATTGAATTCCATTCTTTAAATATAGAAGAACCTTAAATTCTTTATATAATAAGGTGTATAACCTCCTTTTTGCAAATGTATAAATATAAAGTTAAATAAATGCAAAGGAATGTTCTTGATATTAAATAATAATGTATCTTTGTTAGGACGAAATGAATGAATCATTTCTCACCTTTGTTAATAACGAGTTTTTTATCTCTTAAAACAACCAATAGAGTTAAGTAATTAACAAGATTTTAACCTTGTATAATATATAACTAAGTTCCGTCTGGACTTGGTAAATAAATAGAAAAAAGAGAGATAATATAAAAATGTGAACCTTTAAATAAAGAAAACGCCTATGAGAAATTAAAGAAGCCTTCGGAAATAGTCTGACTAATCCGAACTATATGATTCCCTTACCCTAATTTTGAAAAACTGGTTTAATTAACAAAATCATCAATCACTTATGAATGAAGATCGCAAAAAACGAGGACTTGCCAATGGTAAGTTCTTTACGGCGGTGGCAATCTGTGCTCTGTTTTTAGGCAGTGGCAACGTGATGGCTGCCCAAACAGCATCCAACGACTCACAAGGAGTACAAGAACAGATGCAATCTATCTCTGTAACTGTCACAGTTGTAGATACAAAAGGTGAACCTATTATTGGTGCCAATGTCATTGAGAAAGGTACGACCAATGGTGGCATTACGGATTTGGATGGAGTTTCCAAATTAAATGTAAAGCCCGGTGCTATTCTGCAAGTATCATTTGTGGGATATACTACTCAAGAAGTTAAGGCAACTTCGGTAATGAAGGTTGTTTTGAAAGATGATACGGAATTGTTGGATGAAGTTGTCGTAGTAGGTTATGGTGCACAGAAAAAGGTGAACCTGACCGGTGCGGTGGCTAATGTAGATGTCCAAGAGGCGATTGCAAGCCGTCCGGTAACAGATATTGCAAAAGCTTTGCAAGGTATAACTCCTGGTTTGAGTATCACGACTAATGTAGGAGGTATTGGCGTTGATTCTAATATCAAGTTGCGTGGTGCTACTGGTTCTTTGAGTGCTACGGAAGGGACAAGTCCACTGATTTTGGTGGATAATGTGGAAGTTCCCAGTTTAAGTTTGGTGAATCCGGACGATATTGCCAGCATCTCTGTCTTGAAAGATGCTGCATCTGCTTCTATTTATGGTACACGTGCTGCCTGGGGGGTAGTCTTGATTACGACAAAGACTGGTAAAAAAAATGATAAACCGCGTGTTACCTACTCTAATAACTTCTCTTGGAGTACTCCGACTGTGATGCCACAAGTCGCTAAAACCTATGAGGGAGCACAAGCTATGTTACTGGCTGCCAATAGAAGCGGCGCTTCTACTGTAAGTTCGATAGGATATAATGTCGATGAAATTGCAGTTCAGAAGATGAAGGAATGGTACAACACTTATGGTGGAATGTCACAATCGGAATTAGGCGAAATGCAATTAGGTAGAGATTTTGAAGAACGTGGTGGCAAGTATTATTTTTATCGTCAGTTTGATCCGTTAGATATGTTTATGAAAGATTGGACTCCCCAACAGAAGCATAATCTTTCTGTCAGCGGCGGTAGTGATAAGACAACCTATAATATTAGTTTAGGCTATTTGAATCAACAAGGTATTTTAAAGGTTAATACAGATGAGTATGACCGTTATAATTTCAATGCCAATGTCAATACACAGATTCGTGACTGGTGGTCTGTGAGAGCAAATGTTATGTTCTCTCGTTCCACAAAATCAGAACCATATCAATACACAAGTGGTTATACAGACGTTTGGTACTATTTGTTGCGTTGGCCTTCTTTCTATCCTTATGCTGATTACCAGGGGATTCCTTTCCGTTCAGCTATGACTGAGATAGCACAGGCTAATCGTGAAAGTTTAACTAATAACTTTACTCGTGTTAATTTAGGAACTACTATTAATCCGATTAAGGATTTGGCCATTAATTTTGACTACACTTTCGCTCTACTTAATGATTATCAGAAGCGTAACGGTGGTGAAGTTGGTGGTTGGGATATGTTCAACAGTAGTAATCCTTTGACTTATAATTCAAGTTTTTATGGTGCTACCCATAATCGTGTAGTTGAACGTAGTCGATATACAATGTCCAATACTTTCAAAGCTTATGCCACTTATGAAAAATCTTTTGTACAAAAGCACAACTTGAAAGTGATGGTCGGTATGGATGCTGAAACCCGTGAAAAACTGGGTCATAGTTCAGACCGACGGACATTAGTGAACTTTGATAAACCGGAAATTAATCTGGCCATTGGTGATCAGTATGTAGATGGTACTACCTATCATAATGATTTTGCGGCAGCCGGTTTCTTCGGACGTATTAACTACGATTATATGGGTAAATATCTTCTTGAGGTGAATGCACGCTATGATGGTTCTTCTAAATTTCCCTCGGGAGATCAATGGGCTCTGTTTCCTTCTGTTTCTGCTGGATGGCGTTTAAGTGAAGAAACTTTTATGAAATGGGCAAAACCAGTTCTTTCTGATTTTAAAGTACGCGGTTCTTGGGGTACAATTGGTAATCAGGATGTAGCTGCCAACTCTTTCCTTTCTGTAATGTCTGTAAATAAGTCCTCGGGCTGGGTGATTGATGGTAAGCAAGTACCTTATATTGGTATTCCTTCCGTTGTTTCTCCGTCATTGACTTGGGAACGTGTTACTACTATTGATCTGGGTTTTGATGCCCGTTTTTTCAATAATGAACTTGGTGTCAGTTTTGACTGGTATCAGCGTACTACTTCTGATATGCATTCACCAGGTGAAACATTGCCTTCTACTTTCGGAAGCACAACAATGCCTAAGGTTAATTCCGGGGAATTACAAGGACGCGGCTTTGAGTTGTCAATAGATTATAATAAAAGATTTGCTTGTGGGCTTGGTTTAACAGCACGTGCAACTTTATCTAAGATTCGCGAAAAGATTACGAAGTATAACAACCCGAATAAGAATATTTATGGTAACTACGAAGGCAAGATTATAGGTGAAATCTGGGGATATGAGACAGATCGTCTGTTCCAATATGAAGACTGCTATCAAGATGCAGATGGAAAATGGTTTATTGATACCAATAAAGTACCTTCGCAGGCATTGTATGAAACCGGTGCATTCAAATATGGTCCGGGTGATGTAAAATATAAAGATTTGGACGGTAATGGTGAGATTACTTATGGTGAACAGACTTTGGAGGATCATGGTGACTTGAAACGCATTGGTAATACTTTACCAAACTTTGAATACGGTTTCTCTGTAGCATTGACATATAAGGATTTTGACTTCAGCACATTCTTCCAAGGTATTGGCTCAAGAGATGTATGGGCTGTTGGGCAAACTGGTATTCCGGGATTTATGCCAGGCGAAGGGTGGTTAGAGCATCAGATGGATTATTGGACTCCTGAAAATACAGATGCATTCTATCCTACACCGACTTCTCACTCTTGGATAAACAACGGACAGAATTTCCTGCGTCAAACTCGTTATTTGCAGAACATGTCATATTTGCGTTGTAAGAATATTACATTAGGTTATACTGTTCCGGAAAAATGGATGAAAGTAATAACTTTTACAAGTGGTCGTATTTATGTTAGTGCGGAAAACTTGTTCGAGTTTGATCACACTAATATTCCGGTTGACCCTGAAACGACAGAGAAAGCTGCTGCTTCTAACGGTGAGTACAAATTTGGTAAGAGTTATCCGTTTATGAGATCTATTTCATTTGGTGTTCAACTTACATTCTAATAAAATTATGAAAACAAAAATATTTGCAGTTTTAGCATTGGCTGCTGGTCTCTCTTCCTGCTCGGACTTTCTGGATCGTCCGCCTATGGATCAGATAGAGAATAGTGCAGATTTCTATAATAGTGAGAATAATATTCGCTCTACGATATATGGATGGTATGATATTTATTTTACCGGTTATCAAAGCGGTTGGGTGAAATCGGATTTTTTCGACGGAACTAATGTTGCTAATTGGGTAGATGATTTGGCGCAGAAAGAAGCGACTTTCTTTACAAATACAGCCCCTGCAACTAGTGCCGACTGGTCTTTTGCAAACGTTCGCCGTATTAACCTTGTGTGTGACGGACTTGTAAATTCCACCTTGCCTGAGAGCGTTAAGAACCATTGGATAGGCGTAGCACGCTTCTTCCGTGGTATGGAATATGCTCGTTTGGTAAGGATGTTTGGTGATGTTCCATATTATGACCATGTTGTAGATAATACGGATGAAAAAGCTCTTTATAAAGGGAGAGATTCCAGAGATTTTGTAATGGATAAAGTGTTGGAAGACTTGGAATTTGCTGCAGACAATGTAAAAGAGGCTGATGGAACAGATGGGCTTTGTGTAAATCGGCATGTGGTGAATGCTTTTGAGTCTCGTATTATGTTATTTGAGGGAACCTGGCAGAAGTATCGTGAGGGAAATACAGAATTGGCAAAGAAGTATTTAGAGGCTGCAAAGACTGCCGCGAATAGAGTAATGTCTGCGCAAAAATATAAAATTTCTAGTGATTACAAAGCATTGACTATTTCACTGGACTTGGCTGGTAATCCTGAAATGATATTATATCGTTCTTATGTGGAAGGTATTCTTACTCATGCTGAAATGTCATGGCAATCAGAACAAACATTGGGCAATGGACCTTCTAAGGATTTGGTTGATAGCTATTTGACAACTAATGGGTTGCCTATTCATCAAGACGGAAATACAGTATTTAAAGGTGATAAGGTTTTCAAGGATGAAATGACTGACCGCGACCCACGTTTGGCAGCCAATATTGATCTTGAAGGTGTACGTTTAAATGGTATTGCAGGTGCGGTATATGGTATTGGAGGTTATTTTGGTACTCGTTTTGTTAACGAAGATTTATTCAATACTGCTGCAGGACAGAGTAATACTAATACAACCGACGCACCTATTATGAAACTGAATGAGGTGCTATTGAATTATTTGGAGGCTGCTGCTGAATTAAATGATATGGGAGCTTATACCTTGTCACAAAAAGATTTGGATATTACAATTAATGAAATTCGTAAGAGGGCTTCTGTAAACATGCCTGCTGTTACATTAAGTGGTAAGAACTTTAGTGTGAATGGGGTGATTATCAATGACCCAGATCGTGATTTAGGAAACTCCGAAGTGGTTGGTGACTATGAAGTTTCGCCTATCCTTTGGGAAGTACGTCGTGAAAGACGCATCGAATTGGTGTATGAAGGCATTCGCTTCGATGATATTCGCCGTTGGGGAAAATTGCATTATGCGGATATGAAGATTAACAAAAAGTTAAACTTGGGGGCATGGTTGGATAAGGAAGCTTATTTGAAAGAATATAACCAAGCTAACGGAACGTCATATACCATTGATGATTTGAAAGACATTCTTTTGGATCGTGAAGGTAATTCAGGTTATATCAAACCTATCCAGGTTTCTTCATTATTGCGTACTTATGGAGAAAAAGATTATCTTTATCCTATCCCGACAGGACAGATATCCTTGTATAACAGTAAGAGTGAACAACTGGGAGATTCTTCTATTAAGTTAGAGCAGAACCCAGGCTGGTAATAAGATGCATCACAATGGGAGCTGATTAATTGCTACCCATTGTGATGCATGTTTATTTAGTTGAATCTATAATGGCGGTATACTTGCCTTAATATTTGAAAGATTACAAATAGTTGAGTTGTTATAAACTTAAATTAATATTTATGAGAACATTAACGAAGCTTTTGTGGATTTTATTGCTAGGAGTTGTTTTTTCTTGTCAGGACAATGTGATTGACGCAATTGATGCGACGATAGATGAAAAAAACTTTGATACGAAAATGTATGAGACTTCTGTATCTGTGGAAGATGCAAGAAATGTTGCTGAACTTTTTACTGTAAAGGATGCTCCTCGGACTCGCGTTAGTAAATCTGTCAAGGAAATAATTACTATTGAGGGAGAAGTTAATAAGCCAAGTATGTATATTATCAATTATGATAATGAACAAGGCTTTTTACTTGTTAGTGCTACCAAAAACTTCCAACCTATATTGGCTTATGCTGAGAGAGGTAGTTTTAATGCTAATAATAGAATGCCGGATGGACTTTCTGATTGGCTGGGAGATATGAAGAATGTTATTGAGGAACGAGATAAAATGCCGATTGATAGTACTTTTCAATATAGAGCAATGTGGGAAGAATATATACCTGCTATGAAAGATAAGGTATATACGCGTTCTAATATAGCTGAGTTTGAAAATTACATAGCAGATTGTTGCCGTGAATGGAAAAAGGAAGGCTATGGATATATTCCGTTTGCTGGTGCTAGGGATTATTTGCCGGAAAGTATATACGAGCAATTTCGTGCTGTTGCGGAAGGAATGACTTATATTGAATATGATTATAATCAACATGCTTACTTGCGCTGGAAACAAAAAGGTTATGAAGAAAAAATGGGAAATATATTATCAACAACTTGGACACAAGAATCTGGTTTTAATGTTGCATTACCTCAAATAAGTGGTCAATATCCACCTGCTGGTTGTGCAACAATAGCAATGGCTCAAGTAATGAAATATAATGAGTATCCAACTTTTTTTAATTGGAATTCAATGCCAAATAGTTATGCCTCTTCTGTCACTGCTGCATTTATCAGAGATGTTGCAGATGCAATTAACGCAGATTATGCATTAGATGGGACTAGTGCGTCATTATCGGATGTGCGAAATGCATTAGTGTCCAAATATGGCTATTCGACGACAGCTCAAGTTGTAAATCATTCGGCAGCAAGAACTATCGGCAACTTGAGAAAAAAGCAGCCGGTAATTATGCAAGGCTTTACAGATGATGGTAAGGTGGGGCATGCGTGGGTTGCATGTGGATATCATGACATTGATCATTATACAGAATATGAACTATTAACAATGCCAGAGGAGTTCCATCCTGGAGGGACATTCGTTTTTCTTATTTCAGATTCTTATACAACTGATTTTGATATCCGTACTTATTTTTATATGAACTGGGGATGGGGAGGTAGTTATAATGGAATGTATCTTGATACTAATTTGTATTTGGAACGTTCTGATGGTAGCTTCTCTTGGAATCGTAATCGTAAAGATATAGTTGATATTGTTCCTAAGTGAGGTGTTATTGTCTTTTTGATTTTGTCATGAAATATATGAATAACAAATAGTATTTTGACTTAAAATGTTTTTTTTGAATTACTTATAGCAAAATTTGTTCATATGAATTAGCGAACTTACCCTTATAAAAGGTGATAAAAATGCAAGTTCTAAAAAGGGTGAGAGACTGACTTCAAAATGAAGTCAGTCTCTCACCCTTTTTAGAATGCTTTTTCCTTAATCAGGTATTCTGCAATCTGCACCGCATTCAGTGCAGCGCCTTTCTTAATCTGGTCGCCCACAATCCAGAACGTCAATCCGTTTTCGTTGCTGAGGTCCTTGCGGATACGGCCTACGTAAACCGGGTCTTTGCCGGCGAGGAACAACGGCATGGGGTATTCCTTTTCTGCCGGATTGTCCATCAGAACCAAGCCTTCGCCGTTGGCAAATGCTTCGCGGGCTTCTTCTATGGAGACGGGGCGCTCGGTCTCTACCCAGATACTTTCGGAGTGGGAGCGGAGAGCGGGAACACGTACGCAAGTAGCACTGACCTTTACGTCAGAGTGCATAATCTTACGGGTCTCGTTGAACATCTTCATCTCCTCTTTGGTATAGCCGTTTTCGGTGAATACGTCGATTTGCGGAATGAGGTTGAATGCCAGCTGGTAAGCGAATTTTTCAACGGTTACGGGTTCGCCTGCCAATACCTGGCGGTACTGCTCGTATAACTCATCCATGGCAGCGGCGCCGGCACCACTGGCAGCCTGATAGGTAGAAACGTGTACGGTCTTTATATGGGAAAGCTGTTCGATGGCTTTCAGTGCCACTACCATTTGGATAGTAGTACAGTTGGGGTTGGCGATGATACCGAGAGGACGTTCTTTGGCGTCGGCGGCATTCACTTCGGGCACTACCAAAGGTACATTGTCGTCCATACGAAAAGCGCTGGAATTGTCAATCATCACTGCTCCGTACTTGGTAATGGTTTCGGCAAATTCTTTGGAGGTGCCTGCGCCTGCGGAAGTGAAAGCGATATCAACCCCTTTAAAGTCATCATTGTGTTGCAAGAGTTTCACCTCGATCTGTTTACCGCGGAAGGTATATTTGGTTCCGGCACTGCGTTTAGAACCGAACAATACTAACTCGTCCAACGGGAAATTTCTTTCATCGAGCACTCGCAGGAACTCTTGTCCCACGGCTCCGCTTGCTCCAACAATAGCTACTTTCATTTTTCTTTTGTTTTAAATTAAGTTTATAAAAAAGTGAAATACTATCTCTAAAAAGATAGAATTGGTCGCAAATTTATAACAAAATGCTGTATAACACCGCATAAAGTGAAAAGTTTTTCGTTATTTTGCATTCAAAACCTAAAACTTATAGCCTATGGATTGGTTTGACTTCAGCTTGAAACTTCCCATCACCGACCCTACATGGATATTCCTCCTTGTACTCCTCATTATATTGTTTGCTCCTATATTGTTGAATAAGCTTCGTATTCCGCACATTATCGGAATGATACTGGCGGGGCTTGTCATTGGGGAGCATGGTTTCAATATTTTGGTGCGTGACAGCAGTTTTGAGCTTTTCGGCAAAGTAGGCTTGTATTACATTATGTTCCTTGCCGGTCTGGAAATGAATATGGGAGACTTCAAACAGAACCGGGGCAAAGCGCTTGTTCTGGGGCTCTTGGCTTTTATTGTGCCCATAGGCATAGGCTTGGTAACGAATATAGCTTTGTTGAAGTACGGGGTGCTGACCTCTGTCCTACTGGCAAGTATGTATGCGTCACATACGCTGGTGGCCTATCCCATCGTGATTCGTTACGGTGTGTCGCGGCATCGCAGTGTGAGTATTGCAGTGGGGGGGACGGCGGTTACGGATACACTCACTTTGTTGGTTCTGGCCGTTGTGGGTGGTATGTTCAAGGGGGAGTCGGACGGCTTCTTTTGGGTATGGCTTGTCATAAAGGTTATCTTCCTGGGTATTTTGATTGTATATCTGTTTCCACGCATAGGTCGTTGGTTCTTCCGGAGGTACGATGACAACGTGATGCAGTTCATATTCGTGCTTGCCATGGTTTTTCTCGGAGCCGGATTGATGGAGTTTGTGGGGATGGAAGGTATCCTGGGTGCTTTCCTTGCAGGTTTGGTATTGAACCGGCTGATTCCGCATGTCTCTCCGCTGATGAACCATCTGGAGTTTGTGGGCAACGCCTTGTTTATTCCCTATTTCCTGATAGGCGTGGGTATGCTGATTGATGTGCATGTGATTTTCGGTCATGGCGATGCTCTGAAAGTAGCGGCTGTAATGATTGTGGTGGCATTGGCAGGTAAATGGATTGCCTGCTGGCTGACGCAGAAAATATATAAGATGGGAGGGATTGAACGGGAGCTGATGTACGGATTGAGCAATGCACAAGCAGCGGCAACGCTGGCGGCTGTGTTGGTGGGGTACAACATCATTCTGCCCAATGGGGAACGCTTGCTGAACGATGATGTTTTGAATGGTACCGTCCTGCTGATTCTTGTAACTTGCATTGTGAGCTCGTTCATTACGGAGCGTGCCGCACGGAAGATTGCCATGGAGGAGGCGCATCTGGAAGAAAACCGCTCCGTGGAAGCGGAGAAGATATTGATTCCGATAGCCAACCCCGATACGATTGAAGACCTGATAAATCTTTCTTTGGTGATACGCGACCCGAAACAACGGGATAATCTGTTGGCACTGAATGTCATCAACGACGATAGCAGTTCTGAAAGTGCCGAATTGCGTGGGAAACGCTATCTGGAAAAGGCTGCCATGATAACGGCCTCGGCAGATGTGCCGTTGAGGCAAATCACGCGTTACGACTTGAATATCGCTTCGGGCATTATCCATACAGCAAAAGAATATGCGGCAACGGATGTCATTATAGGTCTGCACCGTAAAGTCAATATTGTGGATTCATTCTTCGGTATGCTGACGGAGAATCTGCTGAAGGGCTTGCATCGCGAGGTGATGGTTTCCAAGTTCCTGATGCCCATTAACACAATTAGGCGGGTGATTGTGGCGGTACCTCCGAAAGCCGAGTATGAGGCGGGATTCCTGAAGTGGGTGGAACATTTCTGCCGGTTGGGGAGTACTTTGGGCTGTCGGGTGCATTTTTATGCCAATGAAGAGACTACCGCCCATCTTCAAGGGCTGGTGAAAGCCAAATATGGACAGACATTGACAGACTTTTCCCGCCTGGACGACTGGGGAGACCTGCTGATACTGACCGGACAAGTGAATTTCGACCATCTGCTGGTCATCATCAGCGCCCGCCGCGGCTCCATCTCCTATGACAGCTCCTTCGAGAAGCTACCGGCACAAATCAGCAAGTACTTTGCAAATAACAGCCTGATAGTACTCTATCCCGACCAACTGGGCGAGCCGCAGGATGCGGTATCCTTCTCCAACCCGCGTGGCAACAACGAGTCGCAGCACTACGAGAAGGTAGGCAAATGGTTCTATAAATGGTTCAAGAAGAATTGACGATTGACAATTGATAATTGACAAAAATCTGTGTAAATCCGTGTAATCTGTGGTGAAAATGGAAGATTGGCAACAACGAACGCAACTTTTATTAGGAGATGAAAAAATGGAACGCCTGCGCCGGGCACATGTACTTGTCGTAGGACTGGGTGGTGTAGGTGCTTATGCGGCCGAGATGATATGCCGTGCCGGAGTGGGGCGGATGACGATTGTCGATGCCGATACCGTGCAGCCTACGAATATAAACCGTCAGTTGCCGGCTCTGCATTCTACCCTGGGGCAAAAGAAGGCGGAGATATTGGCATCACGTTTCAGGGACATTAATCCGGCTCTGGAACTGAGAGTGTTGCCCGTATTCTTGAAAGATGAGAACATACCGGAACTGCTGGATGATGCGGCTTATGATTTTGTGGTGGATGCCATCGATACGCTTGCTCCAAAATGCCACTTGATAGCGGAAAGCATGAAGCGGCATATCAAGATAGTGTCCAGCATGGGGGCAGGAGCAAAGAGTGACATTTCGCAAGTGCGCTTTGCCGATATCTGGGATACCTATCATTGCGGGTTGAGCAAGGCTGTGCGTAAGCGTCTGCAAAAAATGGGCATAAAGCGGAAACTTCCAGTTGTTTTCAGCACCGAACAGGCTGATCCGAATGCAGTTTTGCTGACGGACGACGAGATGAACAAGAAGTCCACCTGTGGAACAGTGAGCTACATGCCCGCAGTTTTTGGCTGCTATTTGGCCGAATATGTAATTAAAAGACTATAGTAATAGCACTTGAAAGAAAACTATCAAATAGTAAATAGTAAATTGTCAAATTGTAAATAGCCTAGTGATTCATTTAGAGAATATAACGAAGAGTTTCGGTAACCTGCAAGTGTTGCGGGGTATTGACCTGGAGATAGAGAAAGGGGAGATTGTCAGCATTGTAGGCCCCAGTGGAGCGGGTAAAACTACCTTGCTGCAAATCATGGGTACGTTGGATATGCCGGATGGCGGTTCGGTGGTTATTGACGGTACACAAGTCAACCGTATGAGGGAGAAGGAACTTTCCGCATTCCGCAACCGCCATATCGGCTTTGTGTTCCAGTTCCATCAACTGCTGCCGGAGTTTACGGCTTTGGAGAATGTAATGATACCAGCCTTCATTGCCGGAAGAGGACAGCAGGAAGCCAAGGAGGCGGCTACGGAAATTCTTGAATTCATGGGGCTTGCCGAACGGGCCTCCCACAAGCCGAATGAGTTGTCGGGAGGTGAGAAGCAGCGTGTGGCGGTGGCCCGTGCTCTCATCAATCATCCAGCAGTGGTGCTGGCAGATGAACCTTCCGGCAGCTTGGATACCCATAATAAGGAAGAACTGCACCAGCTCTTTTTTGATTTACGTAACCGTTTCGGACAAACGTTTGTTATCGTAACCCATGATGAAGGACTGGCGCAGCTCACCGACCGGACGATACATCTGATTGACGGGGAAATCAATAAAATGGTCTGAGCCTATTTCCCCGTGCCCATTACTCCCGAGTCATTGTCACTGTTGTTTACCTTCCGCTGTGCTGTCTTGAAACTGCGGCCGAACGAGAAGTTGTAGGAAAAGTTCACCAGGAACATGCGGGAGCTTTCTTTTATATAATTATTTGTCTTGTAGGATGCGAATTTATTCCAGTTTTCGCTTTGTACTTTATAGTTGTCGGTGAAAGGATTGAATGCACCGACTCCTACCCGAAGATTCTTATGCTTGTAATATACAGCTAACATCTGGATGTTTTCTCCTCCCGAGAGGGTTTCTCCCCAGAAATTGTTCCAATTGGTGTTTATCTGCCAGAACAGAGAGAACTGTTTGTAGTTTAATGAGGCTTCTGCCTCACAAAACCAGTTGGTGTAGGTATGCGAGTAGTGATTGCCATGGCTCATGTAATGGTTGACACCGCCCGTAAAAGAAAATTGCAGAATGTCGCGGATGGGTCCTACGCGGAGCATGGCACGCCCGGAGAGTTTCTGCCAATCCTTCTGATTGTCCCAAGTCTGCACTATTTTGTTGCCTTCTTGAATCTTCTCGTCCATAATGGCATTGGGACGATAGTCATAGGCTCCCCATAGATTGGTATAAAAGATGCCTTTTTTCCATTCGTAAGTCAGTTCCGTATGATAGCACATATATGATTTCAGATGCGGGTTGCCACGACGTATCTGGAATGAGTCCACTGCTTGCTCCACATCGCTGAGGTCGCCCAATGAAGGAGAAGCATTATAGATGTTTCCCTTCCAGCGGAGGTAGGAGTTGTCTGACATGGCATAGTGCAGAACGATACTCGGGTTGAAACTGTAGTTCTCGGTAGATTTGTCCTTGCCGCTCTGATTATAGTAGAAACGAGTCATGGCCACTCCCAGCCGGTAGTTTAGTTTGTCTATCTTTCCACGGTATTCTCCGAATATGTATGTGTTCCCTTGGTGCATATTGGTTTCATAATAATGCCCGTTTCTGTATTCATTGTTAGAGTAGGACTGTGTATGGCTCAGACCGAAGCTCAATGCGTTCCCCTTGGAATATTGCTTCTCGTAAATGGCCTCGGCAATCAGGGAGTATTTGTTGCCTCGGATATTGTTGTCAATATCGGTCAATATGTTCCCCGGGGTGCTTTCTTGGTAGAGCCGCTGCGATTTTTCCCGATTATAGGTGCCTACTACATTGAATACCAGGGTTTGCTTGTTTTTCAGATTCTGTTGGTAGTACAAATCCAGTGAGGGACGTGTCCAGCTCTGGTCGGTACGGTCGGTCATGTCTACCACGTCCGTTTCATCATTGGCATTATAGAGAGTTCCTTTATAATCCCAGTGTGGCTGATTGTTTCCTCGAAGGCGGAAGGTGGCGCTGAAAAGGGAATTCTCAGAAGCCTGCAAACTATAATTTACGTTTAGGTTGTGCTGGCACATGGTTGCCTTGCTGGGCTCTCCTTTCTCCAGGCGTCTGAGTGTAGTGCCGTCTGCCAGGTGGAATTCTTCTTCATTGTCGCGGTACATGCCGTTAAAATCCCGCGGTCCCATGTAGTAGGAGAAGCCGAATTCTGATTTTTTATGGTTTACTTTGCCGTACAGATTATAGTTTCCCCACATCGTGTTCAATCCTTGGGAAATGTCGGCACCGAAGTTTCCGCCCGTTTCGGGACGGCGCACTATGTAGTCCAAAACGACTTCGGCATTACCATAGCGCAGTCCCGGATTGTCATGGTACTCTATACGTATAATGTCGGCAGGGCGAATGGCTTTTATCTCGTCTATTTCGGCTTTGACTCCATTGATGCGTAATTGCAGTTCTCCACCGCCGGACAATCCAATCTCATTGTTCATGGGGTTTACTAAAATGCGTGGCAGCATCAGTTCCTGCAATAGATTCACTCCGTTTGTGGACGTTTTCATTTGTCTTTCGGACGGGAAAACCAGTTTACGGTCGGCACGGCTGATTTGGCTGGAGCCGGTGATAGTCACTCCTTCCAGTGCGATAGAAGCACTGTCTAATACGATTGGTCCAAGGTCGGTATGGCTCTTTACTCCATTGAGAGTGATGTATCCGGTATTATACCCGATGCTGGAAAGAACAAGTCTGTAATCTCCGGCAGCCGTGTTCTTGAAGATGAATTCTCCTTCTGGACTTGTGGTCACACCGGCGACAAAAGTAGAGTCGATGGTCTGTAATACCACATTGACATACTCTATACTCTTGTCGGAAGCATCGCGGACGGTTCCTTTTATTTCTATTTTTTGAGCAAAAGCGTTCTGTGCCATACTGCCCAGCAGCATGGTTATAATCATTAATTTCTTCATATTGATACGATGGTTCTAATCCTTATTGCAGTAGGCCTTCCTGCTTTTAGGGTGTTTCTGCTTGTTAGACGAAATGACTGGTGAAAAGGTTGCATCAGACATTGAAAAATGTTGCATGATGCTGTTATTCAAAGCAAACGTAGTGACTGATTTTCTCCAAATCGGTATCGGAGAATTCCTCGTAAAGTGCAAAAGGTTTCAGACTATGAAGGTCGCCTTTCTTCTTCCGGTATTCTACAAAGGCCTTTGCCTGGTAGAAGTTGATGTAAGGATGGTTGCGCAGCCTCTCTATGCTACTACGGTTCAGGTTGATGAGGTGGATGGCCCGGGTGTCGATGGAAAACCAGGACTGCAATTGGCTGGTGTCCAAATGGATTTCTTGTAATTGCGTGATGTTGTAGAATCCTCCCAAGCGTTGCCGATAACCGATGATTAGACGGGCAATGCCACTACCGATGCCTGGTATTTTCTTCAGTTCTGTGGTGTCGGCGCGGTTCAGGTCGACAAGGGTCCCAGACGGATATTTTTCCGGTGCAATTCGGAAAGTAACGGCGCTGTCATTGCTTGCAGGAGAGCTGTACAACTGGACGGTTCTTGTTTCTGTGTCTTTCGGAGTGATGTGGATATAGGGTAAGAGTGTCTGATATTGTTTTTCTGTCATTCCATATATTTTCCGGAAATCTTCTGCCTTATGGAACTTCCCTCCTTTACTACGGTAGCGGAGTATGTTCCGCGCCATCCATCCGGGCAGTCCCAGTCGGCAAAAAATGACGGAGTCGGCGGTATTGGGATTGAAACGGGCCAAGGAGACGGTTGTCGGTTGTTTTTGGGAGGAAGGTTTAAGTCTGTTGTCCCATTTTTGTTCCTTTTCTTGTATGGATGCGATGAACGATTCGTATTCTGCCATGGCAGTGGCCTGCCGCCGGATTGCTTCATCGGAGAGAGGGCGGTGCTCTCTTTGGTATATATAAATATACCCGGAGAGAAAGACGAGAATGATGCCGGTAATCAAAACCAGTATTCCGCGCCTTTCTCCCTGGGAGAAATAAAGGAATTCTTTAAAGGGGTTCTGCATGATGGCTTATTTCAGAAAACCCAGCTCATTGATAAAAATTAATGCAATTCCTATCGGGGCAATGTATTTCAGGATGAATATCAATAGCTTGTAGACGGCTACTCTCAGGGTACCGTTGTTGCTGACTTCTTCCCATACGATTTTCTTGTCCAGATACCAGCCTATGAAGATGGAAATGAAGAAACCGCCTAACGGTAGCATTAGCTTGGCCGTTACAAAGTCGAACAAATCGAATAGGTTTAGCCCGAATACGGTATAGCTTTTGCCGATACCGAGAGACAGTGAGCAGAATACTCCTACGAAAATACAGCCTGCTGTCACGTATCTGGCTGCCTTGCTGCGTGAGAACTTGAACTCTTCATGTAGATAGGCGGTTACCACTTCGTGCAGGGAAATGGTGGAAGTAAGTGCTGCCAATGCCAGTAGGATATAGAACATCAGAGACAGCAGTACCGCCAGCCAGGGAATATTGCCGAACGCTTGCTGAATGACATTAGGTAAGGTGATGAATAGCAGACTAGGACCCGCATCCGGTTGGATACCCACAGAGAAGGCGGCAGGGAAAATGATGAATCCTGCCAAAATAGCTACCATAGTGTCAATAGCGGCCACGTTGAGTGCCGTTTTGGGCAGGTTCGTATCATTGCGGAAATAGGAGGCATATGTACAGAGACATCCCATCCCCAAGCTGAGGGAGAAGAATGCCTGCCCCATGGCCCCGAGGAACACATTGCCGTCCACTTTGCTGAAGTCCGGTTTCAGCAGGAATTCAATACCTGCTCCTGCTCCGGGCAAAGATATAGAGCAGATGGCAAGGATTATCAATAGGACAAACAGCATCGGCATCATGATTTTGGCTGATTTTTCAATACCTTTTTCCACTCCTTTGACAATGATGAGATGGGTGGCCAGCAGGAACAGCACCAGCCAGATGACCGGACGCCAGGGGTTGCTGACAAAGCTGTTGAAGGATGCGATGAAATCGGCTGCCGACTTCCCGGCAAAACTGTTGGTAGCCGCTTCGCCGATAAACTCAAGCGTCCATCCTGCCACAACGGAGTAATATCCCAGAATAAGGAATCCGGCCAGTACGCCCATACGTCCTACCCAGCGCCAATGCGTGCCGGGTGCCAATTTCTGATAAGCCCTTGCCGTATTGGCACGCGAGCGCCTGCCGATGAGGAATTCTGCAATCATGATGGGGATGCCGAGAATGAGCACGCAAACCAAGTATACAAGGATAAATGCCGCACCTCCGTGATTCCCGGTCTCAAACGGGAAACGCCAGATATTGCCTAAACCGACTGCGGAGCCTGCCGAGGCAAGTATGACGCCTAATTTGCTTCCGAAGTTGGCTCTGTCACTTTTTGTCATAAAACGTAGATTTTTCTTTCAATTCGTTATTAATACCAGCTAAAACATGCAAATATAGAAAATGTTCTGTACTTTTGCGCACAGTTCGTTGATAATTTGGTATATGCTATATTATATTAAGAAATATCCGGTGTCGCTTTTTATTATTCTGACGGTGATTTATCTTTCATTCTTTAAACCGCCTTCTACAGAAATAAGCAAGATTCCCAATATAGACAAGGTGGTGCATATCTGTATGTATTTCGGTATGTCAGGAATGCTGTGGCTGGAGTTTCTTCGCGCTCACCGGAGAGACAACGCCCCTTTATGGCATGCATGGGCAGGGGCGTTTGTCTGTCCCGTTTTGTTCAGCGGAATGGTGGAGTTACTGCAAGAATACTGCACGACATACCGTGGCGGAGACTGGCTGGATTTTGCGGCCAATACTACGGGAGCGGTGCTTGCATCAATGGTCGGCTATTTCATTTTAAGGCCAAGGATGAAATAGGATTATAAGTATTCAACTACGGAACTTAGCTTGATGCCGTTCGACCCTTTTATCAGAATTGTTTTCCCGCAAGGTTTCTCTCTTTGCAGCTCTGCGATGAGTGCGGTTACATCGGGATAACTCTGATAAGAGTGGCGTGTGGCGGCAAACAATTCCCCTACAAGAACTACATCCTTGAATCCGCATTCTTCCAGATAGTCTGCAATCTTCTGGTGCTCGTCGGCACTGTCTTTACCCAACTCCCGCATATCTCCCAATATCAACATTTTGTTTTCGGCCTGCATGTTCCGGAAGTTACTAATGGAAGCCATCATGCTTGTGGGATTGGCATTATAGGCATCGATAATCAGAGTGTTGTCCGCTGTTTTTTTCAGTTGTGAACGGTTGTTTTGCGGGGTATATCCGGCTAGTGCCTTGTCTATTTTCTCCGGTTCCACACCAAAAAAATGTCCGATGGTGACAGCTGCCAGAGCATTGGGGAAGTTATATTCACCGATAAGCCGGGTTTGTACTTCGTGATATTTGCTTTCGTTGTCCGTTTTCCACTCGAAGGTGAGGTAAGGAGAATTGCCGGTGACGTGTCCGTTGATGTACAGCCCGTCCTCACTGCCGTAGGCAATCTGGTGGAGTCCGTAGGCTATCTTTTTCAAGTAGGGGTTGTCGTTATGGATGAAGATGGTAGCTTCTTTCCGCGTCCGCAGATAGTCGTACATCTCTCCTTTGGTCTTGATGACTCCTTCAAAAGAGCCGAATCCCTCCAGATGGGCTTTTCCTACGTTGGTAATGATTCCGTAGTCAGGTTCGGCTATCTCTACCAGCTCCTTGATGTCTCCCGGGTGGCTGGCACCCATTTCCACCACGGCAAGGTCATGTTCAGGGCGCAGGCGGAGCAAGGTGAGGGGAACACCGATGTGATTGTTCAAATTTCCCAAGGTATAGAGCACGTTGTGAGTTTGCGAAAGTACGGTGGACATCAGTTCCTTGGTAGTAGTCTTTCCGTTTGTACCCGTAATGCCGATGATGGGTGTACGCATCTGCCGGCGGTGGTAATTGGCAAGTTGTTGCAAGGTTTTCAAGCTGTTTTCCACCACGATGTATCGTGTATCACCTTCGGGGGCATAGGCTTCTTCGTCCACTATGGCATAAGCACTTCCGCTTTCCAGCGCCCGGGCGGCAAAGGCATTTCCGTTGAACGACTCGCCTTTCAGTGCAATGAATAAAGAGCCTTGGGGGCAGTTACGGCTGTCAGTAGTGACACTGGTGCATGTTAGGAATATCTGATGTATAGCTGTTATATCCATGACTTTATAATTAAATCAATCTGTGTGAATCTGTGTAATCTGTGGTGAACTATTGTGCAAAGATATAGTTTTAATCTTCTCCCTTCCCGGACACAAGCAAAAAACTTATCAGTTTTATGAGTTTATGTATTTTGAAACCACTTTTTTGTTTACATTTGCAGGTACTATATAGAACAGACTGCCTATGGAAATTACAACTGCCCGATATATAAATGTCAACGGTTCGCTGCTTGACCTTTCTCAACCCCGTGTCATGGGCATACTGAACGTTACTCCAGATTCCTTTTATGCCGGTAGCCGTACACAGACAGAGGCGGAAATAGTACGCCGGGTGAAACAGATAGTTTCGGAGGGAGCGGCCATTATTGATATAGGCGCTTACTCTTCCCGTCCCAATGCCGACAATGTCTCTGCCCGGGAGGAGATGGAACGGCTGCGTATGGGGCTGAAAATACTTTTTGAGATACAGCCGGATGCTGTGGTGTCGGTAGACACTTTCAGGGCGGATGTGGCAAGAATGTGTGTGGAGGAGTATGGGGTTGCCATCATCAACGATATTGCGGCCGGTGAGATGGATGCGGATATGTTCCATACCGTTGCGGCGTTGAATGTGCCTTATATTATGATGCACATGCAAGGCACTCCGCAAAGTATGCAGCAGCATCCTCATTACGACAATCTTCTGGAAGAGGTTCTCTTGTATTTTGCACGCAAGGTGCAGCAATTGCGTGACTTAGGTGTGAAAGACATCATTCTGGACCCCGGTTTCGGCTTTGGAAAGACAATAGAGCATAATTATGAATTGCTGTCCCATCTGGAAGATTTCCGTATTTTTGAGTTGCCTTTATTGGTAGGTGTTTCACGTAAATCGATGATATACCGCTTGTTGGACATTACTCCTCAGGAGGCGCTGAATGGTACTACGGTGCTCGATACCATCTGTCTGCTGAAAGGTGCTGACATTCTCCGCGTACACGACGTGAAAGAAGCCGTGGAAACCGTACGGATTGTGCAAGCTATGCGAAATAATTCCTAGTCCCTAACCCCTAATCATTCGATATCGTGTTTTTTGAATTTGGAATAAAAGATTTTATAGATATTCTGTTAGTGGCTTTTTTGCTGTACTATACGTATAAGCTGATGAAAGCCTCCGGTTCTATAAATGTGTTTACGGGTATCCTGGTGTTTATCTTGATATGGCTGGTGGTATCGCAGGTGCTGGAGATGAAATTGCTCGGTTCTATCTTCGACAAGCTGGTCAGTGTAGGCGTGCTGGCGCTTATCATTTTGTTTCAGGACGAGATACGGCGCTTCTTGCTGACACTCGGCTCGCATCAGCATGCCAGTGCGCTGGTGCGCTTCTTCACCGGTAACAAGAAAGAGAAGCTGGAACATGACGACATCATGCCGGTGGTAATGGCATGTATCAGTATGGGGAAGCAGAAGGTTGGTGCCCTGATTGTCATTGAACATAATCTGCCTTTGGATGATGTGGTGCGTACGGGAGAGATTATCAATGCCGATATAAACCAGCGTCTGATTGAGAATATTTTCTTTAAGAACAGTCCGTTGCACGATGGAGCGATGGTTATCAGTAAGAAACGTATCAAAGCGGCGGGATGTATCCTGCCTGTTTCCCATAATCTGGACATTCCTAAGGAACTGGGGCTGAGGCATCGTGCTGCCATGGGGATTTCCCAGGTGTCTGATGCGCATGCCATCATTGTATCGGAGGAGACCGGAGGCATTTCAGTGGCTTACAAAGGACAATTCTATCTGCGTCTGAATGCAGAGGAATTGGAAAGTTTGTTAACAAAGGAAAGCTGAGGTGTGACAAAATCTCCTATTTTTACGTCATATAACTATGATATAAAAAACAATATCTTATAACTAATAACTGAAAAGGATGGATAGACGAAATTTCTTGCGGACGGGAAGTCTGGCGATGTTAGGTTCGCTGGCAGTACCCTCGTTGGCTATGCCTGCGTCAGTACGCGGAGCTTTAGGAGGAGCAGATAATCAGTCTGCCGTAGCTTCGGCAATGGTTCACTTCGGTGTGACGGAGGCTGACTTGAAGAAAGTGATGGCTGCCGCTCTGGAAAAAGGCGGCGATTATGCTGACCTTTATTTTGAACACACATTCAACAACAGTGTGGTTCTGATGGACGGCAAAGTAAACAACTGTGGAGCTAACATTGACTTCGGTATGGGCGTACGCGTATTGGCAGGCGACCAGACGGGTTATGCTTATGTGGAAGGGGTAACTATGGAAGAAATGCTGCGTGCTGCACGTACTGCTGCCCGTATCGCCTCTTCGGGCAAGGCCGGAAAATCTGTAGGACTGACGGAAAAGACAATTGCCAAAAGCCGCTATGCCGTCACTGAACCTTGGGAGGACGTGAGTGTCAAGGCAAAAATACCTTATTTAGAAAAGCTGAACGAAAAGATTTTCTCTTTGGACAATCGTGTACGTAAGGTGCAGGCTTCTCTTTCTGACAGTACATCGCACGTGCTGTTCTGTAATTCCGAGGGCGTGAGCTACTACGACTACCGTCCGATGGTTTCTTTTATGGCAGTCTGCATCATGGAAGAGAATGGAAAGATGGAGAACGGTTATGCCGGTCGTTCTTACCGCAAGGGTTTTGAATTCATGACGGATGACATCGTGGATATTATTGCACGTGAGGCGGTGGATAAGACTGCTATCTTGTTCAAGGCTGTGAAACCCAAAGGTGGCGAAATGCCCGTCGTGATGGGGGCTGGCGGTTCGGGTATCTTGTTGCACGAAGCCATAGGACATGCTTTTGAGGCTGACTTCAACCGTAAACGTACTTCCATTTTCTGCGACCTTTTGGGAAAGAAGGTGTGCGATGAGCATATCAACGTGGTGGATGACGGTACCATCGCCTTCAATCGTGGAGCCGTGAATTTCGACGATGAGGGTGTGGAAGGTCAGAAAACCTATATCGTGAAGGAAGGTATCCTGACCAGTTATCTGCACGACCGCATCAGTGCCAAGCATTATGGGGTGGATCCTACTGGAAACGGACGTCGCGATACTTTCCGTAATACTCCTATCCCCCGTATGCGTGCCACTTATATGGAAGCCGGCAATATGAAGGAAGCGGACATTATCTCCACCGTGAAGAAAGGTATCTATTGTGACCAGTTTACCAATGGCCAGGTGCAAATCGGTGCCGGAGACTTTACCTTCTTTGTGAAGTCGGGTTACTTGATTGAGGATGGCAAGCTGACGCAGCCCGTCAAGGATATAAATATCATCGGTAATGGTCCGAAAGCATTGGCTGACATCACGATGGTGGCAAATAACGATAAGATTGACAACGGTACTTGGACTTGTGGTAAAGACGGTCAGTCTTGTCCCGTTACCTGCGGTATGCCATCGGCACTAGTCAGCAAGCTGACTGTAGGAGGAGAAAGTTAATTATCAACTATCAATTAAAGACATGATTACAGACGACAATAAGAAATTGGCACAATGGGCAATGGAATATGCCTTGAAGAACGGTTGCCAGGCAGCCAAACTGGTGCTATATACAAATTCTAATTCTTCTTTTGAACTGCGTGACGGCAAAATGGACCGTTTGCAGCAGTCTACGGAGAATGGTTTGGGATTGAATCTTTATGTGGACGGACGTTTCGGCTCTTTTTCCACCAATCGGCTGGATAAGAAAGAATTGGAAACTCTTATCACGAATGGTATAGAGTCTACCCGCTATCTGGCGGTGGATGAGTCGCGTATGCTGGCCGACCCTGCACGCTACTATAAAGGAGGCAAGCCTGACTTGCAGCTTTTTGATAAGAAACTCTATGAAGTCAACCCGGATGATAAAGTGGCGATTGCCCGTGCTGCTGCAGAGGAGGTATTGGGCAAGGATGAGCGTATCATTTCGGTTGATTCTTCTTATAGTGATGGTGAGGGTTCTTCCTATCGTTTGATAAGCAACGGATTTGAAGGCGAGTCGAAGAGTACCTGGTTCTCTGTCTCAGCCAGTGTATCCATTAAGGGAGAAGGTGAAGCGCGTCCTCAGGATTACTGGTACGACTCGGCTCTGTTCTATGATAAATTGACGAAGACGGGAATCGGTGCCAAGGCATTGGAACGCGTATTGCGCAAGCTGGGACAGAAGAAAGCAAAGTCGGGTAAATATACAATGGTGGTTGACCCTATGAATGTGGGAAATCTGCTCAGCCCGATGCTAAGTGCATTGTATGGCAGTGCTCTGCAACAAAAGAATTCCTTCTTGATGGACAAGCTGGATGCGAAGGTGGCTTCGGACCTCTTCACGTTGCGTGACGAGCCGCATGTCATCGGTGCAAACGGTTCGCGCTACTTCGATAATGAGGGTGTGGCTACTGAACCCCGCACTGTCTTTGATAAGGGTGTGCTGAAAACTTATTTCATCGATACCTACAATGGTAAGAAGATGAATATGGCTCCTACTATCAGTACGCCTTCACGCCTGATTCTGGCACCGGGTGATAAAGACCTGAACGGGTTGGTGGCAGATGTTAAACAAGGCATTTTGGTTACGGGCTTCAATGGCGGTAACAGCAATAGCAGTACCGGTGACTTCTCTTATGGTATAGAGGGGTTTCTTATTGAAGACGGTAAGCTGACACAGCCTGTCAACGAAATGAATGTGACGGGTAACATGGTTGCTTTGTGGAATTCCTTGGTTGCTGTGGGCAATGACCCTCAACCAAACCGCTCATGGCAGATTCCTTCGTTGGTATTTGAGGGAGTCGACTTCAGCGGATTGTAATGCTAGTTCAACATCAAGCTCATATATGGGCTTGATGTTGCAAATATTTTTTCGGTGAGTTCACCGATTGTAAGTGCCAAGTGGCTGCCTGGCAGACGCTTGGCACTATTCATACATTTACCATTGTTGAGGTAGTAGTAACCGTTATTGGCACTGACTTGCTCATCAGTAAGATGAATGCTGAGTTCCAGTTCCGGATGGACCGTAGCATAGAGTTGCAGCATGGTTTTGGCATTGATGATGCGTGCCATGCCCAAAAGTTGGCTTTCACCGGTAGCGGGAAGAGTGAGAACCCGGATGGACGGGAGATTCAGGCTTTGGCAGATATGTTGAAGCAGTAAAGTTTTTGTTGCGGGAGTATCCGACACGATTTCTCCAATGCGCCAGTTGGCTTTCCCTATCGGATAGGTAATGGCCAAAGCCGTGATTTCCTCCCCATTGCTCAATGTGCAAACGAAGCCCTGTCCCAGTTGTAAATCGGCAATGATAACCTGGAAATCCTCTTCCGTATGCTGGATGCAGCAAGGGCGCTCCCGCAATTTCCGGTCGAGATATTCATATCTTTTTTCAGTATATTCGGCAGACATTTCCAAAGTAAGGCCCGTATCGGCTGTCGGTGTACCGGAAGCGATAAAGGTCTCTTCGGCATAGCGGAATACGGGGGCATAACCGCTACGGCCATAGTAGTCGAACAGCCACGGTTCTGCCGGTATTAGGGTGGATAAGGCGACATTATTGTGTAGCATCCGTGCAAAGGCTTGTGATAACAGCTCGTGCATTACGCCCTGGTTACGGTAATCAGGGTGTGTGCAGGCGCCGGATATATAGGCTGTATGAATATCTTCTCCTTCGAACGTCATAGGATAAGGCAACATTTGTAGGGAGGCAATCACTTCTTCGCCGCTTTGGATGGCAATATTGATATCATTGTTGTAGCGGAGCCGAAAATATAATTCAGTAAATTCCTCACTATCATTGAAACAGAGCTTCCATAGCTTCTTTACCTTTTCCCGCATCATCAATCCCTTATTCTTTTAATCCTTAATCCTTACTCTCACCACTTAATCGCTTCCACCGGCTCGTCTTTCAGACATGCCACGTATTTTTCCAGAATAATGGCAGGCTGGTACGAAAGTTTGGCCTTGCGCAATCCTTCAATACCCAAATCCTCTTCACGGTTGAGGTAGACATATTGTTCGGGGATGTGGTTGGCAAATTCATAGTTAATCATTGCGTATGCTCCGTCTATGCTGGTATCGGCCTTTTCCACATGTACCCCGAAGGTATCTTGGTTGATGGGCATTCCGAAAGTGAAGGCGGCAATTTTGCCGTCTACATGCAGGATGCCTCCGGTCAGTCCCAGTTCTTCAAAATTGTGGAGGGCGTAGACCAGTGCGCGACGTTCGTTGCCCGTTCCTTCATGCTGGTCGCAGTTGTTGGCCTTACACCATTCAGCTTCCAGGTCCAGACATTCCTGGATGCGGTCGGGAGTGATGGGAGTATATTCGTAATTATAGGTGCGTTTAAATTTGTTGACATGATTCCGTTTGGACTGGAATTTCTTTCCGGCAAGCGTAGCGAGCTCTGTACGCAGATAGAGGTAATCGGCATAATCCCGGTCTGCTGTGAACTGGAATTTTCCGGGCATGAAGGCTTCCAGTTCCGAGCACATGCCCGAACATATTCCCAGCAGGCAGAAAGGTTCTCCTTCCCGGTGTGCGTCTTCGACCAGTGCGTCCAGTACTTTTGTCAAATCTCCGTTGCCTATCGGCATCATGTACACCAGTTCGTCGTTTGCCCAGAATTTCAATAGGAGGAAGCCGTCCATGATGGCAAACTTTGTATTGTATAGAAAACGCCAGCTGCATAGGTTGGAGAAAGAGAGGTCGCAATTCCGTCGCGGACTGTTCTGTGTATAGGAGGTAATCAGTTTTTTGTCTTGTAATTCGATATCTTTAAATGAAATCATACGTTGTTTTTAGTTGGTTATGATTATAGATAACAAAAATAAGAAGATTTTGTTAGAGTAGCCCTAATAATCGCAGGATAGTTGGGGTCAGCAATGCTGTGAAGATACCGTTCAGGGTCAGGCCGAGGCTGGCGAATGCGCCGTATTTGCGGCTGATGTCCATGGCAGTGGAAGTTCCTACCGCGTGGGCGGCGGCTCCCAAGGAAAGGCCTTGTGCCATAGGACTGCCGATGTGGGTCAGTTTCATGGTCTTGAAGCCCAGTATTCCTCCCAGTAAGCCTACGCAGACCACTACGGCGGCGGTAAGTGAGGGAATGCCGCCCAGCGACTTGGTTACTTCCATGGCTATCGGCGTAGTGACCGACTTGGGTGCCAGGGAGTAGATTATCTCGTCGGAAGCCCCCATCAATTTAGCTATCAGCACGACAGAGATAACTCCCACAATGCAGCCGGCAAGTTGTGACAGCATGATGGGGAGCAGTTGTTTCTTAATCGTTTCCAATTGGAGGTATAGGGGGACGCCCAGAGCTACAACAGCGGGCTTTAGCCAGAATTCTATCAGATGTCCTCCTTCATTGTAGGTCTCATAACTGATATGTGTCATCTTCAGGAAGACAATGAGGATGGCGATTGTCAGCAGGATGGGGTTCAGCAACATGATGCCGGTCTTTTTCTGCAGGAGTTTGGCTAGAAAGAAAATCCCGAAGGTGACAGCCAATAGGAAAAATTCGTTTTCTAAAAAGTTCATTTGATTTTACGTGTTAGTTGGTGAACCCATCCGGTGACTACAATCACCAGCAGGGTGCTGATTATGGAAGCGGTTACTATCGGCCAGAACTCGGAGGCGATGACATCGAAGTAAAGCATGAGGGCTACACCGGGCGGTACAAAGAAAAAGCCCAGGTTGGCAACCAGGAAGTCGGACATACCCTGCACCCAGTGCAGTTTAATCCAACCCAATTTCAAGAATAGGGTGAGCAGCAACATACCGATGATGCTGGAAGGCAACTTGATACCTGTAAGGAAAACAATCAGTTCACCCAAAGCTAAGCATCCGAAAAGGATGGCGCATTGACGAATCATACTATTATAATACCTATTGTTATATGTTGAAAACGCTGCAAAGGTAGGTATTCTATGTATTGCTTGTTATCGTTATAACCTGATTTTTTTCATGTCGTTTGCAGAGTCGGGTAGGTTATTCCTGCCGGACGGGTAATTGTTTGTTGCAGAGGGGTACGTGCGCGTACACACGAATGCGGGGAACAGCTAATGTTAAATAATATAATAATTATGGACTGAACAGTAAAAAGACCGACATTTGCAATGTAGATATTGCAAAATTGTGTACTTTTGCGGCGTGAATAACACATACTGCCGATTCTTAATAGACAATTAAAATATCATGCAAAGATTAATTAATGAAATTGTTGAGCGCGCCAAAGCAAACCGCCAACGAATTGTTCTTCCCGAGGGTACGGAAGAACGTACATTGAAAGCTGCCAATCAGATATTGACTGATGGGGTGGCCGACTTGATTATCCTTGGAAAACCTGCTGAGATAGAGGCTTGTGCCAAAGAGTGGGGATTGGGGAACATCAATAAGGCTACCATTATCGACCCGGAAGATCATCCTAAGAAAGAAGAATATGCCCAGTTGCTTTGCGAACTTCGTAAGAAGAAAGGCATGACCATCGAAGAGGCTCGCAAGCTGGTTGTCGACCCGCTTTATTTAGGCTGTCTGATTATAAAGAATGGAGATGCTGACGGCCAGTTGGCAGGTGCACGCAACACTACGGGCAATGTACTTCGTCCTGCTTTGCAGATTATCAAGACTGCTCCGGGCATCACTTGCGTTTCGGGTGCCATGCTGCTGCTGACGCATGCTCCTGAATATGGAAAGAACGGCATCCTGGTGATGGGTGACGTGGCTGTGACTCCGGTGCCCGATGCAGAACAATTGGCACAGATTGCCGTATGTACGGCACGTACAGCTCAGGCAGTTGCCGGTCTCGATCCGAAAGTTGCCATGCTGAGCTTCTCTACCAAGGGCTCTGCCAAGCACGAAGTGGTGGATAAAGTGGTTGAGGCATTGAAGATTGCCAAGGAAATGGCTCCCGACATTGCCATCGATGGTGAGTTGCAGGCCGATGCTGCTTTGGTGCCGGAAGTAGGTGCAAGCAAGGCTCCGGGTTCTTCCATTGCCGGACATGCCAATGTACTGGTTGTTCCCAGTCTTGAGGTGGGTAATATTTCCTATAAGCTGGTACAACGTCTGGGACATGCCGATGCTGTAGGTCCTATCCTGCAAGGTATTGCCCGTCCGGTGAACGACCTTTCACGCGGTTGCTCCATCGAGGACGTTTATCGCATGATTGCCATTACTGCAAATCAGGCTATTGCAGCCAAAAAGAACGCTGAATAACTTCTAAATCTGATATATAATATGAAAATCTTAGTATTGAACTGCGGTAGCTCGTCCATCAAGTACAAATTGTTTGATATGGACCGGAAGGAAGTTATCGCCCAGGGTGGTATTGAAAAAATTGGTTTGAAAGACTCTTTCCTGAAGTTCACCTTGCCCAGCGGTGAGAAGAAGATTCTTGAAAAGAATATTCCCGAACATACTGTAGGTGTGGAATTTATTCTGAACACCTTGACAAACTCTGAATATGGAGCCATCAAGTCTTTGGACGAAATCAATGCCGTAGGCCACCGTATGGTGCATGGAGGCGAAAAATTCAGCGAGTCTGTACGACTGACGCCGGAAGTGCTTGCCGCCTTCACTGCCTGCAACGACCTGGCTCCGCTCCACAATCCTGCTAACCTGAAGGGTGTAAATGCAATATCTGCTATTCTGCCGGATGTTCCGCAGATTGGTGTATTTGATACGGCTTTCCACCAGACCATGCCGAAGCATGCCTATTTATATGCCGTGCCTTATGAGCTTTATGAAAAGTATGGTGTACGCCGTTACGGTTTCCACGGGACATCCCATCGTTATGTATCACAGCGCGTCTGCGAATTCCTGGGTGTAGAGCCGGCAGGAAAGAAGATTATCACTTGCCACATCGGTAACGGCGGTTCCATTACTGCCATTAAGGACGGCAAGTGCGTGGATACCAGCATGGGCCTGACTCCGCTTGAGGGGCTGATGATGGGTACCCGCAGCGGTGATATCGATGCCGGTGCTGTTTCCTTCATTATGGAAAAGGAAGGTCTGGATGTAAACGGTATATCCAACCTCCTGAACAAGAAGAGTGGTGTGCTGGGTATCTTCGGTGAATCCAGTGACATGCGCGACCTGGAAAATGCCGTAGCTGCCGGTAATCCGAAGGCTGTCCTGGCTGAAGAAATGTACTTCTACCGTATCAAGAAATATATCGGTGCCTATGCCGCTGCTTTGGGTGGTGTGGATATCGTAGTATTTACCGGTGGTGTCGGTGAGAATCAGGCAAGTGCCCGCTGGGGTGCATGCGAAGGCCTGGAATTCATGGGTATAAAGCTGGATGCTGAGAAGAACAAAGTACGTGGTGAAGAAATGGTTATTTCTACCGAAGATTCTCAGGTGAAGGTAGTGGTAATCCCCACTGACGAGGAGCTGATGATTGCTTCGGACACGATGGATATTCTGAAGAAGTAATATCGCTGTAATATCTCCCGGTTCCGGCTTCCCGGAGTCCGGATGTGGTTTCGCCTCTGCAAATATGTAATGTATTTGTAGGGGCGAAATGTTTTCCGAATCCTTTAAAATTGCTATCTTTGTTACTCGGTTAAAAACAATAAAGGCAATTTTCCGAATAACTTTAAATAAGAACTGCTTATGAAACGATTAATGTATGTGTTGTTCTTTGTACTGCTGACCAGCGGCATGGCCTATGCCCAGCAGGCGAAGTACGTGTTTTATTTCATCGGTGATGGAATGGGTGTGAACCAGGTGAACGGTACGGAGATGTATCTGGCCGAACAAGAAGGGCGCATCGGTGTAAAGCCTTTGCTGTTCACTTCTTTCCCGGTTGCCAGCATGGCGACTACCTTCTCTGCTACCAACTCTGTGACTGACTCTTCTGCTGCTGGAACAGCCTTGGCTACCGGTGTTAAGACTTACAACGGCGCTATCGGTATGGACGATAATAAGAGTGTGCTCCAGAGTGTGGCCGAGAGAGCTAAAAAGTCCGGTAAGAAAGTTGGGGTAACTACCAGCGTCAGCGTGGACCATGCTACTCCCGCCGCATTCTATGCCCATCAGCCGGACCGTGGCATGTATTACGAGATAGCCCTCGACCTGCCGAAAGCCGGTTTCGACTTCTATGCAGGCGGTGGTTTCTTGAAACCGACTACTACTGCCGACAAGAAAGAGGCTCCGAGCATCTTCCCTATCTTTGAAGAAGCCGGCTATACCGTTGCAAGAGGCCTTGACGAATACAAGTCGAAGTCTGCCCAGGCAGACAAGATGATTCTTATCCAGAAAGAAGGTGCAGAGCCTTCTTGCCTGCCCTATGCCATCGACCGCCAGGAAGGCGACTTGACGCTGGCCGAAATTACCGAGAGCGCCATCTCTTTCCTGACCAAAGGTAGTAACAAGGGTTTCTTCCTGATGGTTGAAGGTGGAAAGATTGACTGGGCCTGCCACGGAAACGACCCTGCCACAGCTTTTGAGGAAGTGGTGGATATGGATAACGCCATCAAGGTGGCTTACGAGTTCTATAAGAAGCATCCCAAAGAAACGCTGATTGTGGTAACAGCCGACCATGAAACCGGTGGTCTGGGGCTGGGTACCGGTAAGTACGAGCTTCAACTGAAAGCCCTTGCCAAGCAGAAGCAGTCTCAGGATATCCTTTCACGTTCCATCACGGACTTACGCAAGATGCGCAAGGTTATCAACTGGCCGGAAATGAAGGAATTCCTGGCAGAAAAGATGGGTTTCTGGAAAGAACTGCCGGTGAACTGGGAGCAGGAGAAGATGCTGCGTGATGCTTACGAAGAATCATTCGTAAACAAGCATGTAGTGTTTGAGGAAAGTCTTTATGCCAAGACTGAGCCCCTGGCCGTTGCCGCCAAGAAGGTAATGAGCCAGATTGCCATGGTAGGCTGGACCAGCGGTGGCCATACAGCCGGATATGTGCCGGTATTCGCAGTAGGTGCAGGCTCCAAGCTGTTCGTGGGTAAGATGGACAACACGGAAATCCCGAAACGCATAGCCAAGGCTGGCGGATACAAATAATAAAAAGTCACCACAGATTATGCGGAATTCTCACAGATTGGAAGCCCTGATATCAAGTATAATGGGATAATCTGTGAGAATCTGTGTATCAGTGGTGACTGTCAATTTATTCCTTAAGATCCTTCTTTATAATTTCATCCATCTCTCGGATACGTTTTTCCCGTTCCCTGGCGGATTTTACCTTCTGGTCCTTGTATCCGGTATCTGTCCGTTCGGAGACCTCTTCGCTCCATTCCTCGAATTCATCCGTTGCCGGACGTCCGTGCGGGTCTATGTTCTCTTCGGCAATCGGGTCGTTTCTGTAAATCATATCATCCATGACGCTAATGTTTTTAATGTTATGATGTTACTACAACCATGCCGGGAAAAAGTTCCGGTGACCTTCACTTTTTCGTAATCGTTTATAAGAATAAACGTTTTATAGCGCGGGCAGCAGGTACTTCCATATTAGATTCAGCTCTGCCTGCATGTCGGGGATGTTGGCGGTGACGGCAATGACGGCATCCTTGTCCGGCAACACCAGTATGTATTGTCCGTTGGCACCATCGGCACGGTAGGCGTTGTGGCGGCAGCGCCACATCTGGTAGCCGTAGCCCTGCAGCCAGTCGCTTGTCTTGGCGCTCATCTTCGCTTTCTTCAGCATCTCCGGTTTCATGCCGGCGGGCAGTGAGGGCACTTGGCAGGCAGATGCCTCCTTTACCCATTCTTCGGGCAGAATCTGCTGTCCGTTCCAGTTTCCTTTCTGCAGGAACAGTTGTCCCATCTTGGCAAGGTCTTCCGTTTTGAGGTACAACCCCCAGCCTCCGGTATTGATGCCTTGCGGGCTTTCCTGCCACCGGGCGTTGACGATGCCAAGCGGGCGGAACAGACGGGGATAGAGATAATCCACCACTTTCTCGCCCGTCACTTTCTGTACGATGGCTGAGAGCATGTAGGTTCCCAGGCTGTTGTAGGTGTAGAAGGTACCGGGCTTGTGCTCCACGGGGAAGGCAAGGAACTCCTGCACCCAATCGGCGTCCGCCTTTTTGCGTACCGTTCCGGTGGGGTCGGTGTCGTGCCCGCAGTTCATGGTCAGCAGGTCGCGTACGGTCATGGCTGCCAGATTTTCGCTGACGGTTGCCGGAAGCTTGTCGGGGAAGAAGGAGATGACCTTGTCCGTCAGCTTCAGCCTGCCTTCGGAGGCGGCAAGTCCCACGGCGGTGGCGGTGAATGTCTTGCTGACGGAGTTCAGGATGTGAGGCTCATCCTCTTTCCCTTCGCCCATCCATTCTTCGGCAATGACATTGCCGTGTTGCACAATCATGATACTGTGCAGGTCTTGTCCGGCTTTCTTTACGGCATCCAGATATCTGTTCATGGCCTTGTCCAGCTTCGGAGTAGCGGCGGCGCGGGGCAGGCCCTTGGTCAGTTGGTTGATGGAAATCAGCTTTATGCCTTTGTCCTCAATGGCTTTCCGGACGCGGGGGCTTGTCAGCAGGTCGGTCACTCCCTGGCGGTCCAGCGCCACGTCCTCATATCCGATGTGGAAGACGGTTTTCATTTCATCGTTGTCCAGTGCCGGGTGGTCTAAGAAAAGGTAGCGCTGGCCCGGTTGCAACTTCTCCAATGCTTTGATGAAGCTGGCCTCCTTTTCTTCGGCGGTTCTTTTGGGGCCGTCGTACCCGATGTAGGTAAACCGGTAGTCCTTGGAGGAGTCCATGCGGTCGATGGACGGCAGGTTGTATTCTTTGGCGAGCCGTTGCACCAGCTCGTTCACTTCCTTGCTGAAACCGGTGGAGAGCATGTGTCCGGACAGATGGCTGAGTTGCGGAATGCTTTTCAGCGTCGTCTCTATCTGCGCGCGGAACTCCTGCTCTATCTCCTTGATGTCCCATTTCTGCTCCATGATGGACTGTCCCGGATAGGCGGGGTTAGGGAACATCATCGGGTAGAAATAGCCGTTCTCGTCCGTCAGGCTGGGGCAGTGGGTCAGCGGACGCCACTTCACGTTCTCCCACTCGCTGGTGATGACGAGGTGCAGGCCGACGTCCAGTCCCGGATTTTCTCTCAGCATCTTGATGGCTTCCGGATACCAGGCTGCTACGGGCATCACTTCCACGCTGCGGGCAATACCCGAGCGGTAGGTCTGGATGCAGGCTTCGTTGACGGAATGCAGGGCACCGAGATCGTCAATGCGGATGACAAGTGTCGGGGCGCCGGATTGTCCCCATACCGGCAATGCTCCTGCTGCGAGCAGGCATCCGGCAATCATGTTTTTCAGTCTTAAAGGTTTCATGGGTGGTAATGGTATGATGGTTAACAGTTTGGAAATGCGGGTTATAGCTTCGTCTCTCCCTCCACAAAATTCTCAAGGAAGAGGTTCTCGCCGTCAAAGACGGCGTACGAGAAGTAGTTTATCCAGTCGCCGAGGATGAGGATGCGGGCGGTACTGCTCAGCATCAGGTCCAGTTCGATGTGGCGGTGACCGTAGATGAAGTAGTTGATGTTGGGATGGCTTTTCAGGTATTCCTTGGTGTAGAGCACCAGGTATTCGTTGTTTTCTCCCATGTATGCGGGTTCTTTCCCGTCTATGCGTTTCAAGCGGCTGTGCTTGGCCCAGTTCAGTCCCAGCTCCATGCTCCAGCGGGGGTGCAGGGCAGAGAACAGCGTCTGTAGGGTACGGCTGCGGAACATGGCGCGCAGCATCTTGAACTTCTTGTCCGGGTCGCCTAGCCCGTCACCGTGGGCAAGGTAGAACTCTTTTCCGAAGATTTCGGTGGTCAGCGGTTCGCGGTGTATCATGACGCCGCACTCCTTGGTCAGATAGTCGCCGCACCAAAGGTCATGGTTTCCCGTGAAAAAGTGGACTTCTACTCCCAGGTCGGTCAGTTCGGACAGCTTGCCCAGAAAGCGGGTGTATCCTTTGGGCACTACGGTACGGAATTCGTACCAGAAGTCGAACATATCTCCCAGCAGGTATACGGCCGATGCCTTGTGCTTGATGCTGTCCAAGAAGTTGACCAGCCTCCGTTCTTGGGTTCGTCCGTGTTCGATGGCTCGTGAGCCCAGGTGAGCATCCGAGAGGAAATATACATTCTTCATTTTCAACTTTCCATTTTCAACTTTGAACTTTCAACTGATTTAAAGGAATCCCAGTTCCAGTTTCGCTTCTTCGCTCATCATGTCCTTGTCCCACTCGGGTTCGAAAACGAGATTGATGGTGGCGGAGGTTACGCCGTCGATGGATTCCACCTTCTGGCGCACATCTTCCATGATGAAGTCGGCTGCCGGACAGTTGGGGGCAGTCAGCGTCATGTCGATGGAGGCTTCTCCCTGGTCGGAGACGTCTATTTTGTAAATCAGTCCCAGGTCGTATACATTTACCGGTATTTCCGGGTCAAATACGGTCTTGAGCATGGAGACTATTTTCTCTTCTATTTCAAATTTGGTCATATTCGTAGGGTTTTATATATAGGTTTTCAAAGAACAAAGCTATGGAATTTAATTGAAAATGCAAAGGAACGCCCTCCTTTTCATTACTTCAGAAAGGGTTTGACGGTGGGGAAACACGCTTCACCCTCTGGGGGAACTCCCTTTACCCCTGGGGAAACTCCTTTTACAATAGGCGGTAAAGGTCTTTACAATATGGGGTAAAGGGCGTTACAATATAGGGTAACGGCTTTTACATACCGCGGTAACGGCTTTTACATTGGCTGGTAAATAGCAGGTAAATACAATGTGCTGATAGTTAGTGTTATGACCGCTTTTGTCTTTCGTATAGTATGTCCGTAACTTGGATTATTTATAGCAATCCTTCGTCGTTGAAGCTGTAATGGCTTCCGTCCGTGACGATGACGTGGTCGGTCAGGTGTATGTTCATGGTTTGGGCGGCTTTCCTCACGAGTTCCGTCAGCCGCTGGTCGTCGTTGCTGGGGTGCGGGTTGCCGGAGGGATGGTTGTGGATAAGGGCTATCTGTGTGGCGCGTTGCAGCAGGGCTTCGCGCAGGATACTGCGCACGTCGGCGGTGGTCTGGTCGATGCCGCCGCGGCTGATGCGTACCTTGTCTATCACTTTGGCGGCGTGGTTCATAAGCAGTACCCAGAATTCTTCTGTGGCAAGGTCGCAGAGCAGGGGATGGAACAGCTCGTAGATGTCGGCGGAAGAGCGGATGGCGGTACGTCCGGAGCGTTCCTGCAGCTTGCGGCGTTTGCCCAGTTCCAGGGATGCCATGACGGTGATGCTTTTGGCGGGGCCCATGCCTTTGAATCGGGAGAAGTCCCGCACCTCCCATTTGCCCAGGCGGTTGAGGTCGTTGCCGCAGGCGGCGAGTATGCGCTGCATCAGTGTCACGGCGGTTTCTTCCGTATTGCCGGAGCCGATGAGGATGGCTAGCAGTTCGGCATCGCTCAAGGCTTCCGCCCCTTTCTGCATCATCTTTTCCCGCGGGCGGTCCTCTGCAGCCCACTGGTTGATATTCAGTTTCTCCATATCATCCCTAATCCTTAACCTCTAATCCTCCTTATTTGTAAAAGTTCTTTTTGAACGCCTCGAACTCGTCCTTGCCAAGTATGCAGCGGTTCCACCAGGCGCGCAGGAACCCCGTCCCGTATCCGATGAGCTGGATGAAGGAGGCGGCAACGGAGTAGAGTCCGATGCTGAGGCTACGGTTCCGGATAGTGGAGCCCATGCATACCAGAAGCGCATAAAGAGTGATGGGCAGCAGGCTGTACGGGCAGAAGGGCGTTCCCAGCAGGAATATGGCCACTCCCAGGGTAAATGCAGCCGGCAGCAGGTGGACGAGCTTCAGCGATTCCGGATACTTCTTGTACAGATTGATGCGGGCAATCCCGGAATTGTGTACCTGCTTGAAGAATTTTCGGAAGTCTGTCCGTCGCTTGTGGTATACCCAGGCACCGGGGAACAGCCGGCATGTATATCCTCCCTTGAAGATTCGGATGCTGAAGTCGATGTCCTCCCCGAAGCGCATCCGCGAGAATCCGCCCAGGGCTTGGTACACTTCCTGCCGCACACCCATGTTGAAGCTACGCGGATAGAACTTGTCCATCTTCTTCTTCCCCCCACGGATACCGCCGGTGGTGAAGAAGGAGGTCATGGAGTAGTTGATGGCTTTCTGTATGTTTGTGAATGATTCGTGCGCGCGGTCGGGGCCTCCGAAGGCATCGACGGCTTTGTGCTGCAGCTCTTCTTCCACAGCAAGGAAATAACCTTCGGGCAGGATGCAGTCCGAATCCAGTATTATCAGGTATTCGCCCTTGCTTCGTTCCGCCCCGTAGTTACGGGTCTGCCCGGGGCCGGAGTTGGGCTTGTCATAATAATGCACGTCCAATAGTTCCTGATACTTCTCTGTGACCGGCTTGCAGGGGATGGAGGAGCCGTCCTCCACCACAATCACTTCAAAATCCTTGAAACTTTGCTGTGTCAGGCTTTGCAGCAGTTCATCCACCTCATCGGGGCGGTTGTATACGGGGATGATGACGGAGTATCTCATGGGTATGGCTTTATGTTTTGGTTGTCTCCGCAAAGATATATCATTTAAGCTTTGCAGATGAATAAATGGAAAAAAAATCCCCGGATGCCAAGTGGAGCACCGGGGATGATATGAAAAGGGCATTTGCCTGACTTCCAAAAGGGCTTATGCTTTTACGCGGCTTACGTAAGAACCGTCGCGCGTATCGATTTCGATAGTCTCGCCTTCGTTGATGAACAAAGGAACGCGGACCGTTGCACCTGATTCTACCGTAGCGGGCTTCAGCGTGTTGGTGGCTGTGTCGCCTTTCAGTCCCGGCTCCGTATAGGTAATCTTCTGCTGAACCTTGATGGGCACATCAGCATAGAGTACGGTTTCTGTAGAAGCGTCTGATACCACGTCTACTATCATTCCTTCGAGCAGGAAGTCAACACCGTTGATGAGGTCGTGGGCGATGGGAATTTGGTCAAAAGTCTCCTGGTTCATGAATTGGTAGTTGTCACCGTCATGATAGAGATATTGGTGGGGACGACGTTCTACACGTACGTCTTCCAGTTTCTCACCGATGTTGAAACGGCGTTCCAGAACGTAACCGTTCACCACGTCTTTCAGCTTGGTGCGCATGAAAGTATTACCTTTTCCCGGCTTTACATGCAGGAAGTCGATACAGAAATACAGCTTGCCGTCCATACGGATGCAAGTTCCGATTTTAATGTCTTGGGCATTAATCATACTTATAGTCTTTAATATTATTATATTGGTATTTACTTCGTTAGTGCTGGTTTGCGAGTGCAAAAGTAATGGAAATCGGTAAAAAACACAAAAACTTTTGAGAGAAAATGAGTTATCTCTTGGTTTATTTGAAAAAAGTATCTATTTTTGCAGCCCGAATTCGTGAGAATAATAACATAAAACAAGATACAGTAATGAAAAGAACATTTCAACCCTCGAACAGAAAGAGAAAGAACAAACACGGTTTCCGTGAGAGAATGGCTACAGCAAACGGCCGCAGAGTATTGGCAGCACGTCGTGCTAAAGGCAGAAAGAAACTGACTGTTTCTGACGAATACAACGGAGTAAAGGCATAATAGGCCGTTCTCGTTCGTATTAAAGAAATAAGGGAGCTGCAAAAGACTGATTCTGGTCTTTTGCAGCTTTTCTTATGTATTGTGCCCGCTTCTCCGGAAAAAACTATTGCCAACTCCGTGTACTATGTGGTGAAAATTGTATCTTTGTCCCAAATAATGCATTATCGATTATGACAATAAAAGATTTTTTCTCTTTCCGGCAGAACCGGTTCTTCTGGGCGAACATCCTTGCGATGGCCGTTGTGGTAGTGGGATTGCTGTTCGGAGTGCTGAAAGGACTGGATATATATACCCGCCACGGCGAGGCTGTGATAGTGCCCGATGTGAAGGGCATGGGAGTGGAGGAAGCCGAGAAAATGTTCCGTAACCGCGGCTTGGTCTGCATCGTTTCGGATTCCAGTTATGTCAAGACTCTTCCTGCCGGCTGCATCCTCGAATATAATCCGGCAGCCGGACAAAAGGTAAAGGAAGGACGTACCATCTATCTTACAATCAATACGATTGAAGTCCCTCTGCACATAGTGCCCGATGTGGCGGACAACAGTTCGCTGCGGCAGGCGGAAGCGCGTATTCTGGCTTCGGGCTTCAAGCTGGCCGAGATACAGTATATTCCGGGTGAGAAGGACTGGGTGTATGGCGTGAAGTATAAGGGGCGTCAGCTTTCCATCGGCGAGAAAGTGCCCACCGGCGCAGTGCTGACGCTGATGGTGGGAGATGGAGGCGCCTTGAAGGCAGACTCCCTGGGAGTGGATTCTGTGGGAGGTACCGTTGAACCCGTGTTGTCCGAAGACTCCGCGGCAGATGAGTCCTGGTTCTGATAAACATCTGACTCCAATCGTAAATTGTAAATAGTCAAATTGTAAATGCCGTGATGATAGAAGAATTGCCGGATGATATAGATAATGATGAGCTGGACGACGTAGAGCCGGTGGGTGACGAGGCGCAACTCTATGAACACTTCCGTGTGGTGGTGGACAAGGGGCAGGAGATGATGCGGGTGGACAAGTATCTGTTCGACCGTTTGACGAACTCTTCGCGCAATCGCATCCAGAAGGCTGCCGATGCAGGCTTCGTAATGGCGAACGGCAAGGCTGTGAAAAGCAGCTATAAGGTGAAGCCGATGGATGTAATCACTGTGATGATGGACCGTCCACGCTATGAGAATGAAGTCATCCCCGAAGACATCCCCCTTGATATAGTATATGAGGACAAGTATCTGATGGTAGTGAACAAACCTGCCGGTCTGGTGGTGCACCCCGGTCATGGCAACTATCACGGTACGCTTGTCAACGCCATAGCCTGGCATATGAAGGATAATCCCGATTATGATGCCAATGACCCGCATGTGGGACTGGTGCACCGCATCGACAAGGACACCTCCGGCCTGCTGGTGATAGCCAAGACTCCGGATGCCAAGACGAATCTCGGCAACCAGTTCTTCAACAAGACGACAAAACGCCGTTACCGGGCGCTGGTCTGGGGAAATGTAGAGCAGGATGAAGGGACCGTTGTCGGCAATATCGGTCGTAATCCCAGGGATCGCATGCAGATGACCGTCCTCCCCGACGACCAGGGAAAGCATGCCGTCACCCATTACCGGGTGCTCGAACGTTTGGGATACGTCACACTGGTGGAATGTATCCTTGAAACGGGACGCACCCATCAAATCCGTGTGCACATGAAGCATATCGGACACATACTTTTCAACGACGAACGTTACGGTGGACACGAAATCCTGAAAGGAACCCACTTCGCTAAATACAAACAATTTGTAAACAACTGCTTCGACACTTGTCCGCGGCAGGCATTGCATGCCATGACGTTGGGGTTTGTGCATCCCGTCACCGGAGAAGAAATGTACTTCACTTCGGAATTGCCCGATGACATGACCCGGCTGATAGACAAATGGAGAGGCTATATCAGTAACAGAGAATTAGAATGAAACGCACGATTGCTATTGTAGCCGGAGGAGATACCTCCGAATTCCACGTCTCCCTGCGTAGTGCACAGGGGATTTACTCCTTCATCGACAAGGAGAAGTATACCTTATATATTGTAGAAATGCACGGACTGGACTGGCATGTACAGCTGCCCGACGGCGCTAAGGCTCCGGTAGACCGCAATGACTTCAGCTTCGTGCTGGATGGCGAGAAAGTGACATTCGACTTTGCCTATATTACCATCCACGGAACTCCGGGTGAGGACGGCCGTCTGCAGGGCTATTTTGATATGCTCCATATCCCTTATTCGTGTTGCGGAGTACTGGCAGCGTCGCTCACGTACGATAAGTTTGCCTGCAACCAGTATCTGAAAGGTTTCGGTGTGCGCATTGCCGAATCGTTGTTGCTGCGCGACGGACAGTCGGTAACGGATGAAGATGTGATGGAGAAAATCGGTCTGCCTTGCTTCATTAAGCCCAGCTTGGGAGGTTCCAGCTTCGGCGTGACCAAGGTGACGGCGAAAGAGCAGATACAACCTGCCATAGCCAAGGCATTTGCGGAAGCGCAGGAAGTACTGGTGGAGGCCTTTATGGACGGAACCGAGATTACCTGCGGCTGTTACAAAACAAAAGACAAGTCCGTAGTGTTCCCCATTACGGAGGTGGTGAGCCACAACGAGTACTTCGATTATGAAGCTAAGTATAATGGTGCGTCTGACGAGATTACTCCCGCCCGCATCTCGGACGATTTGACCCGCCGGGTGCAGACGCTGACTTCTGCCATTTATGATATACTTGGGGCCTACGGCATTATCCGTGTGGACTATATCATTACTGAAGGGGAAAAAATCAATTTGCTGGAGGTGAATACCACCCCCGGAATGACTGCCACCAGCTTTATTCCCCAGCAGGTTCGTGCTGCCGGAATGGAGATGAAGGATGTAATGACAGATATTATAGAAAACAAGTTTAAGGATTAATCATTATTCATTATGAATGCGAACGTGGAATTTGATGAAATCCGTCCTTATCATGATGAGGAACTTCCTCAAGTCTATGAGGAACTGATTGCCGATGCGGCGTTCCGACAGGCAGTGGATACAGTGATGCCTGGTGTACCTTTTGAAGTCTGGTCGCAGAAAATGCGCGCGTGTAAAACCAAACTGGAATTTCAGAAGACCTTCTGCTATGGGCTTCTGTGGAAGCTGGCGAAGGAGGCTACGGATGGATTGACTTTGGACTATACCGCGCTGCCGGCAGACAAGTCGGCGGCGTATACCTATATCTCCAACCATCGCGACATTATTCTCGATTCCGGTTTCTTGTCCATTCTTTTGGTAGATCAGGGTATGGATACGGTGGAGATAGCCATTGGCGACAACCTGCTTGTCTATCCGTGGATTAAGAAATTCGTGCGTGTCAATAAGTCCTTCATCGTGCAACGTGCATTGACCATGCGCCAGATGCTGGAGGCTTCCGCACGCATGTCCCGCTATATGCACTATACCATCAGTGAGAAGAAACAGTCTATCTGGATTGCACAACGCGAAGGGCGTGCCAAGGACTCCAACGACCGCACGCAGGACAGTGTGCTGAAGATGCTGGCAATAGGCGGTGAAGGCGACGTCATTGACCGCTTGATGGAAATGAACATAGCTCCGCTTGCCATTTCCTATGAATACGACCCTTGCGACTTCCTGAAAGCGCAGGAGTTCCAACTGAAACGGGACATTGAAGGCTATAAGAAAACGACGGCTGACGACTTGCTGAATATGCAGACCGGACTGTTCGGCTATAAAGGGCGGGTACATTTCCAGACGGGTGCCTGCATGAATGATGAATTGGCGAAGATAGACCGCTCGCTTCCGAAGCCCGAACTCTTTGCACGCATGTCTGCACTGATAGACAAACGCATTCATGCCAGCTACCGGATGTATCCCAATAATTATGTGGCGCACGACCTTCTCGAGGGGAAGGAGGATTTTTCCGACCATTACACTGCCGGGGATAAGCAGCGCTTCACGGCCTATATAGAACAACAGTTGGAGCGTATCTCCATTCCTAATAAGGACGTGGACTTCCTGCGCGGAAAAATGCTGCTGATGTATGCCAACCCGTTGAAGAATTATCTGGCGGCTATAAAAGAATGAATACATGAAGAAGTACTGTGATTGGTGGCTTTTGCCTTTGTTGGCCTGTCTGTTGACTGGTTGTGGCGATGATGATTATCATTATCCTTCCGTGAAGCTGGAGTTCCTAACTGTCTTTTCGGGGGCTGACGGCTATCTGCAGTCTGTTGTGACAGATGAAGGGGAAACCTTGCCGGTAGTGGAGGACAAGACAAAGACGAACATAGAGGCAAACGCCTCGGTACGTGTCATCAGTAATTATGCTTCGGAGGTAACTGCCGATGGAACTGCCGGTGCGGTGCTGTATGCCTTGAGCGGTGTTCTTTCTGTCGCTCCCCAAACGGCTGACAAGTTCGAGGAGGGCGTCAGGACAGACCCTACTGATGTACTGGGTATCTGGATGGGACTCGACTATCTCAATATGACACTGATAGTCAAGGAGAATGGTGAACATAAGTTCCATTTTATTGAGGATGAAGTGATTGTGGATACTGCTACCGGGTGTAGTGAAGTATATCTGACGCTGTATCATGACGCAAAGGAGGAGGTGGTGTCTTATACCAGGCGTGCCTACGCTTCCGTACCTTTGCGGCAGTATGCGGCAGAGGGTATACAGAAGGTTATGGTTCATTTCAGTGTGCACACTTATTCCGGTGACATCAAGACTTACGATTTTGTTTATAACCCTGACTAAAATGAAATATTCGATGAAGACATTGTTCGCGGGCTTTTGCCTCGTTTTTACCACCCTCTTTTCCTGCCAGCAGAAGGAGGGACAGTTCAAGTCTGTTTCGGTAGATGACTTTTCCACATTGATAGCCAATCCGGAGGTGCAGCTTCTGGATGTGCGTACTGTTGCCGAATACTCGGAAGGACACGTGCCCCACAGTATCAATATTAATGTATTGGATGAGTCGTTTGAAACGATGGCCGACTCCACTCTGCAGAAGGACAAACCGGTTGCAGTATATTGTCGTAGTGGTAAGCGTAGTAAAAAGGCCGCTGCCATACTGAGCAAAAAAGGATATATAATCTATGACCTTGACAAAGGTTTCATCGGTTGGGAAGAAGCGGGCAAGGAAGTGGAAAAGTAATAGCGGTGCAGCTGAAATGCATTTGCTATAATTTCTTTTTAGGCGCGGATTACGCGGATTTCACGGAAAAATTTGAGAAAAGAATCCGCGTTTTCCGCGTAATCCGCGCCTAAAAAGAATAAAGTAGTCTTGTCCTCTGGTTAGAGGCTTTCAAGCAGTCTCTTCAGCACCACTGTTGCTGAAATCTCCCGGTTGGCCGCTTCGGGGATTACGATGGACTGCGGGCTTTCTATCACATCATCCGTCACAATCATGTTGCGTCGAACCGGCAGGCAGTGCATGAAGTAGGCATTGTTGGTAACGGCCATCTGGCGCTCGCCTACTGTCCAGGCGCGGTCTTTGCTCAATATTTGTCCATAGTTGTCGCCCGTATAGGCAGCCCAGTTCTTGGCATAGACAAAATCGGCCCCTTCAAAAGCTTTCATCTGGTCATATTCTACGCGGGCATTTCCTACGAACTTGGGGTCGAGCTCATAACCTTCGGGATGTGTAATCACGAAGTCATAATCAGTTGCATTCATCCACTCGGCAAAGGAGTTGGGGACAGCCTGGGGCAATGGACGCGGATGTGGAGCCCATGTCATCACTACTTTGGGGCGTTCCGTCTTCTTGTATTCCTCAATCGTAATCAGGTCGGCAAAACTCTGCAACGGATGACGTGTGGCAGCCTCCATCGAGAATACCGGCCGGCCGGAGTGCTTGATGAACTGCTCCAGTATCACTTCGTTGTAATCGTCTTCCTTACTTTCGAAACGTGCAAAAGAACGTACGCCGATGACGTCGCAATAGCAGCCCATCACGGGAATGGCTTCCAGTAAGTGTTCCGGTTTGTCACCGTCCATGATGACACCACGCTCTGTCTCCAGTTTCCAGGCTCCCTGGTTGATGTCCAGTACAATTACGTTCATGCCCAGATTCAATGCCGCCTTCTGTGTACTGAGGCGGGTGCGCAGGCTGGAGTTGAAGAAAATCATCATCAACGTTTTGTTACGTCCCAGTTCCACATATTTGAAACGGTCTTTTTTAATCTCGAATGCTTCGTCCAGTGCAGACTTCAGGTTACCGATGTCCTGCACGCAAGTAAAGTTCTTCATATTTACAGTCTTTTTAGTGTATCTATATCTTTGTTATTCGGCTGTCAAGGTCTAGTCTGTCCGGAACCTTCGACAATCCATTTGTATGTGGTGATTTCTTCCAGAGCCATCGGACCGCGGGCGTGCAGCTTCTGTGTGCTGATGCCGATCTCGGCACCGAGTCCGAATTGTGCGCCGTCGGTGAAAGAGGTCGGTGCATTGACGTATACACAAGCGGCGTCCACTTCCCGGCAGAACCATTCGGCACGTGTCTTGTCGTCCGTAATGATGCATTCGCTATGTTTGGAACCGTACTTCCGGATATGTGCCAATGCTTCCTGGAAAGAATTCACGGTTTTAATGGCCATCTTGTAGTCCAGGAACTCTCTGCCGTAGCAGTCTTCAGTGGCAAGTCTCAACAGCTCGACGGGATATTTGTCACGCAGACTGTGGTAGGCGGGTTCATCGGCAAATATCTCTACATTGCTTGATTGCAGCGGCAGGCATAGGTCGGGCAAATCAGCCAGGCTGTCGGCTTCGATAATCAGGCAATCCAAAGCGTTGCATACACTGACCCGGCGTGTCTTTGCATTGGCAATGATGGATGGACCTATGCTTATATCGCCATAGCGGTCGAAGAACGCATGGCATACGCCGGCACCGGTCTCTATAACCGGTACTGTGGCATTCTGGCGTACGAAATTTATTAGGCTGCTGCTGCCGCGCGGAATTATCAAATCTACATAATCGTTGGCATGCAGTAGTTCGGCAGTCGCTTCTCTGTCGGCAGGAAGCAGTTCCACGATATGTGTATCTACGTTGAAATGCTCCAGTACCTCGTGTATCACGCTGATTATGGCACGGTTGGAATAGTCTGCATCGCTTCCGCCTTTCAGAATACAGGCATTGCCGCTTTTAAGGCAGAGTGAGAAGACATCGAAACTGACGTTGGGACGGGCTTCGTAGATAATGCCTATGACGCCGAAAGGTACACTGACCCTTTTTATCTTCAATCCGTTGGGTAATACGTTCTCTTTAAGGACTTTTCCCAGAGGAGAAGGGAGGGCAGCTACGTTGCGGATGTCCGCAGCGATGTCCTGCAAACGGCTTTTTGTCAGTTTCAGGCGGTCGTATTTAGGGTCGGTAGAAGGCATACGCTCCAAATCCTTCTGGTTTTCACTCAGAATGAAGTCTGTTTTGTTTATGGCAGCGTCTGCAACAGCCAGTAATATTTGATTGATTTCTTTGTCGCTCAACGCTAACATGTTACGGCTGGCATCTTGTACGGCGACAAAAGTTTTGTTTAAGTTCATTTTTTTATTGAATATAGAGTGATAAATATGCAAGTATATATATCGTGGGATAGTATCCGTCTGTGGCTTATTCTATATATAGGTAGTCGTAGTGCACTACGGGTTTCTTTCCATGTTTTCCCATCGTTTCCCGTGCCTGGCTGGAGTCACAGTTGGCTTTTCCCACACCGATGGGTTTACCGCAGAAGTCGATAATCCGTACGATGTCGTCCTTCTCGAACTCGCCTATAACGTCAGTGATACCTACCGGTAGGATGCTTACTGCTTTGTCCGAGAAGAGCAGTTCGGTGGCACAATGATTGATGTGCAGTTCCCCTTTGGCAAACCCTTCGCTGTGTGCAATCCATTTCTTGATGCTCGATACCGGTTCCGGAGATGGAATGAAACGGGTATAGTTTAATTCTTCATTCTTCATTATTTTCACGAGGATGTTGTCCCGCTTCCCATTGGCTATGATTACTGTGATGCCCTCATCCGCCACTTTGCGGGCAATGTTGGTTTTTGTCAGCATGCCGCCGCGTCCGAAGCTGGACTTGGAAGTTTGTATGTAGGAGGAGAGGTCTTTGCCTTGTTCTATTTCACGGATGACCTGAGACTCCGGGTCGGCGGGTGAACCGTTGTAGATGCCGTCTATATTGCTGAGAATGATTAGTGCCTGGGCATCCATCATGGAGGCTATCAGGCCGGACAGCTCGTCGTTGTCGGTGAACATCAGTTCGCTCACGGAGATGGTGTCGTTTTCATTGACAATGGGAATGACTCCGTTCTCCAGCATTACGGTCATACAGTTTTTCTGGTTGAGGTAATGGCGGCGGGTGGAAAAGTTCTCTTTCATTGTGAGCACTTGTCCCACGGGGATTCCATGCTCCCGGAACAGTTCGTAGTAACGGTTGATGAGCTTGGCCTGCCCTACAGCGGAAAAGAGCTGGCGCTGGTCTACGCTGTCCAACTTCTTGGTGGGGCGCACTTCGCTACGTCCCGAAGCAACGGCTCCGGAAGAAACAAGTATTATTTCTATGCCGGCCTTGTGCAACTCGGCTATCTGGTCCACCAAAGCGGACATGCGGGTGACGTCGAGAGTGCCGTCACGACGTGTCAAAACATTGCTGCCTACCTTGACAGCAATTCTATTGAAATCAATCTCCATTTTCTCTCTTTTCGTATTCACGGACTACTTCCATGGCGGCTTCGTAGTCCTTCTCATTGACGAGAACGGAAACATCTACCGCAGTGGCAGGCAGTACAACGTTTACTACCATTCCGTCTTTTGTTACAGCTTCAATATCACTATTTCCCAGCAGGCTCTTTACAAGTTCTGCTTCCCACGGTGAACCGGTGAACACCTCAACGAGTTTGCTTTTATCTTCTTCTTTCATGATGGTAAGAATTTAGAGGTTTCTGTCTTACAAATATAACAAATGTTTTTGTTTTAATGTTTAATGCTGACGGATTTATAGTTCAATCCTCTCAACTCTTATCGATTCATTCAGGAAAGTAGAAGCCGATTCTGTGAATTTCTCCTCCGATTCCGTGGTGCGGTAGACGCATCTTCCACCTTTGGTACATTTTTTGTCCATTTCCGGATGACGGTGAAGATAGTCTTTCAGACTGTCTGCCACCAGTTCCCCTTGGGTGACGGTCGTGATGCCGTCGGGCATGTATTGCTGTATCTTGGGCAGCAGCAGCGGGAAGTGCGTGCAGCCTAGAATGACGGTATCTATCTGTGTGTCTTTGGCCAGCAGGTTGCCGATGTTCTTGCGTATGAAGTAGTCGGTACCCTCACCTTGTGCCTCGTTGTTTTCTACGAGGGATACCCATAGAGGGCAGGCTTCACCGCTCACTTTGATGTCGGGGAAGAGTTTATGCACTTCCAGCGGATAGGATTCAGACTTGATGGTTCCTGCTGTGGCAAGCACTCCCACATGGCGGCTTTGGGTTATGTTCCCTATGCATTCTACGGTTGGGCGGATTACTCCCAACACACGACGCATTGGGTCGAGGCGGGGCAAATCATTCATTTGTATGTTGCGCAGGGCTTTTGCCGAAGCTGTATTGCATGCCAGGATGACGAGATGGCATCCCATCTCGAACAGTTTGGTGACTGCCTGCAAGGTGAACTCATAGACAATCTCGAATGAGCGGGTCCCGTAAGGCGCACGTGCGTTGTCGCCCAGGTAAATGTAGTCATATTGGGGAAGGGCTTCCCGTATCTTGCTTAGGATGGTCAGTCCGCCATATCCGGAATCGAATATTCCGATGGGACCGGCTGCAGAAGGTAATGTCTGTTTCATGCGTTCTAAAGGCTATGTACCATGCAAAGATAATTCAAATTTCTCAGTAATGTATAAAAAATAAGCGCGGATAAAACTATCCGCGCTTGCTTTATCATAAATAATTCTATTATTTAATGCCCAATTGCGTTTTGACTTTGGCAGTTACATCAACGCTCTGTGCTCCTACGAATGGTATCGGGGTACGGGCTAAGTCGAAAATGTAGACAACACCTTCAGTTTTGCCGACAGCTTGGATGGCTTCGTCCAGTTTCTTATAGATGGGAGCCATAGCATCTTGCTGTGCTTTCTGCATACTTTGATAAGCTTCTTGTTGGAACTGTTCCTGACGTTGAGCCATATCCTGCAGCTCTTTCTGACGTCTTTCTGCAATGTTTTTCGGCAGAGAGTCGGCTTGTGCCAGGAATTCTTGGTACTTCTTTTGGAATTCTTCGTTGGTACGCTGCATTTCATCCTGGTATTTTTTAGACATGGCGTCCAAGTCAGCTTGGGCTTTGGTAAATTCAGGCATAACAGCGATTACATCTTGAGAATTCATGTGAGCGAATTTAGCTTGCGCCATAGCTCCCAGCGGGAGGGCGAACATAACTACGAGTAGTGCGATTTTTTTAAGCATAATGTTTATTATTTATTTGAATGATTATTCGTCGGGGGCAAATATAGCGCAAACTGAACGCAATACAAAATAAGCAAGCTTATTTTTAATCTTGAATGCAGTCTATATTCTGAAACAAATGTATGAAATTAATTTGAATATCCCAGTTTTGCAAGTACTTCATTGCTGACGTCAATACTTGGCGAGGCAAAAATGATACTTGATGCGGAAGCACGGTCTACAACTACCGCATATCCGTTCTGTGTAGCAATTTCCTTTACAGCATTGTATATTTCATCTTGAATGGGTTGCATCAGACTTTCACGTTTTTTATACAGTTCGCCTTCCGGACCGAAGTATTTGCGGCGTAGCTCGGCTGCCGATTTCTCTTTAGCGACAATCTCTTCTTCCTTTTTGCCTCTTTGTGTTTCAGAAAGGGAAGCAATCTGAGACTGATAGTTCTTGTACAGAGTCTTGGCTTCTTCGGAAATCTTTTCGACTTCACTCTGCCATTGTCTGGAGGCTTGTTCCAGTTGTTCATTGGCACGTTCGTAAGCAGGAATATTTTTCAGGATATATTCCATGTCAATCAAGGCGAACTTCTGTGCACCGGCTGTTATACTTACTGCAAACAGCGTAAAAAGGATCAATAAACTCTTCTTCATAACGATATTTATTTAATTGACGATGGATAATTGTCTATCGTCCATTGCTTAGAATTCTTGTCCCAGGATGAAGTGGAACTGGCTACCGCCATATTGCGAGGAACCCATTATTTTGTCGAAACCGTAAGCCCAGTCAATCCCCATCATACCAATCATCGGGAGGAAGATACGGACACCGACACCGGCTGAACGTTTCAACTCGAACGGGTTGAACTTGTTGACATCATGCCATGCATTACCGGCTTCCACAAACGTTAACGCATAAATACTGGTACTTGTTTCGAGCATCAAAGGATATCTTAATTCCAGTCCGAGACGTGTATAGGCATAACCTTCAGAACCGTATGGAGTCAATGAACTGTTCTCATAACCACGAAGTGCGATACTTTCTGTAGCATAGCTGGAGTAGCCGGTCATACCGTCACCACCCACGTCAAACGTTTCGAACGGAGACTTTTTGTATTTATTGTAATGTCCCAGCAAACCGAATTCTACACGTCCCATCAATACCGGAGTACGTTTAACGGTAATCGGATCCATTAACGGGATATAGATTTTGGATTTGAATTTCCACTTGTGGTATTCAATCCACTTGTGCATCTTGTTCATGTCTTCCTGGCTGCTGGTGCTGTACTTGCTGTAATCGGTACCGTCGAACAGAGAGAAAGGCGGTGTGATTTGTGCAGACAACGAGAACTCGGAACCTTGGCGCGGATAAATCGGGTTGTCGATAGAGCTACGGGACAAGGTCAAGTTGAGGCTGAGGTTATTACACTTACCGTTGGTAACCGGGAAGTACTGCCAGTCACTCAGAACATAGCGTTGGTAAGACAACTCGGCTGTGAATTGGAAATAGTCATCCGGCCACTTCAAGCGCTTACCGAACATCACTGCAAGACCATACATCTGGATAGATTTGTCCGGGTCGTAATAGTTCTCGTAGTTGTTGTAATTGCCGTAGTTGTACATACCGTAGCCATACATACCACTATAATAGCTGTTGTAATAGCTGTTCATGTAGGCCGAATTGTAATAACGGCTACTGATGTCGGTCTGGCGGGAATAGAAAGCCGATACGGAGAATGCATTCGGGCGTTTACCGCCAAACCACGGGTCGTAGAATGAAACGCTGTATGACTGATAGTATTTGGCATTGGTCTGGCCGCTGATGGTCAATGTCTGACCGTCACCTTGCGGGAGGATACCGCGGTAGTTCTCACCCGGATGCAGCAGGTTGGACAGAGAGAAGTTGGTGAACTTCAGACTTAACTTACCGATAATACCCGTTTGTCCCCAACCGGCGGAGAACTCTACCTGGTCGTTGGCTTTGGATACAAGGTCATAACCGATGTCTACCGTGCCGTCTTCCGGTCTCGGCTGGATGTCGGGTTGGATTTGTTCGGGGTCGAAGTGTCCCATCTGCTGGATTTCACGCATGGAACGCATCAGGTCTTCACGGCTGAAGAGTTCGCCCGGACGGGTGCGGAGTTCACGGCGTACTACGTTTTCATACAAACGGTCGTTACCGTTGATGCTGACTTTATTGATGGTAGCCTGGCGGCCTTCGTAGATACGCATTTCCAGGTCGATGGAGTCGCCCACGATGTTTACTTCCACCGGTTCGAGGCTGTAGAACAGATAACCGTTGTTGTAGTAAAGGTTACCGATGGCATCGTCATCGGTCATTGTACGTTCTTCAAGTAACTTTTGGTTGTAGACGTCACCCTTCTTCATCTGGAGGAGGAAGTTCAGTTGTTCGGAAGGATACAGTGTGTTACCTACCCAGGTTACATTGCGGAGGTAGTATTTCTGTCCTTCCTCAATCTGCATGAAGATGTCTACCGTGCGGTCATCGTAGGGCTTGATACTGTCTGTCACGATGATGGCGTCACGATAACCCAGTTCGTTGTATTTGTCGATAATCAGTTGTTTGTCCGCTTCGTAGTTGTCCTCAATGAATTTCTTGGTGCGGAACAGATTGAGCAGCTTGCCCTTTTCGTTTGTTTTCTTCATCACACGCTTCAGCTTCTTGGTCGTGAGGGCCTCGTTGCCTACAATGGTGATTTGATGTACTTTCACTTTCTCCTTCTTGTCGATGTCGATGTTGACAATCACTTCATTCTTCTTTTCCGGATCATCACGTTGGGTGATGATTACATCTGCATTCTTGAAGCCCTTGTCGTCAAAATAGCGCTTTATCAAGGTCTTGGCGCGGTCCACCAGATTAGGTGTAATCTGACCGCCCTTTATCATGCCGATTCTGCTTTCCAGATCTTCACGCTCTGACTTCTTCACACCGTTGTAGCGTATGTCGGAAACACGCGGACGCATGGTCAGATGAATGGTCAGCCAAATTTGGTCACCTTCAATCTTGTCTGCTGTAATTTCCACGTCAGAGAACAGACCGTGGCGCCAGTAGCGCTTACAAGCTTGTGTAATCTCGTCACCCGGCACGGTGATAGTCTGCCCTTTGGATAGTCCGGACAATCCGACAATTACATAATCCTCATAGTTCTGGGCTCCTTCGACCTTAATGTCGGCTATTTCATACTTCTTGGGTGTTCCCGAATAGAGTATAACCGGCTTTTCGGTTTCATCGGTGTTGTTTACGTCCTGTGCTGCTGTTGTCAGTGCGCAGCCGAAAAGGCAGACAAACGTTACGAGTATGGAGAAAATACGATAGTGCATCTTTTTATTTACTATTTTACAATTTACTATTTACTATTTGTGTGTCCGGTGATTAATTGATTTGCTCGCTGGTCTTGCCGAACCTGCGTTCGCGTTTCTGATAGTCACATATGGCTTTGCGTAATTCTTCTTCACGGAAGTCGGGCCAATAGGTATCACAGAAATAAAGTTCCGAATAGGCGCATTGCCAGAGCATGTAGTTACTAAGGCGGAGCTCTCCTCCGGTACGTATCAGCAGGTCGGGGTCGGGCATGAAGTGGGTTGTCAGATGACGGGATATGAGCTCACTGTCGATTTGTTCGGGTTTCAGCTCACTTTTCTGTACCAGGTCGGCTATTTGCCGGGCAGCTTCCGTTATTTCCCAGCGGGAAGAGTAGCTCAATGCCAGTACCAGGCACATTCCCGTGTTGTGGGAGGTGTGTGCCACGCAAGTGTTGAGCCGTTGCTGTACGTTGGCAGGCAGTTTTTCAATATCTCCTATTACCCGGAAACTGATATTGTTCTTCATGAACGTCTCTTCCTCTATGGAGTCGAAGAGCAATCCCATCAAGGCGGCTACCTCGTCCGACGGACGATTCCAGTTCTCGGTAGAGAACGTATATAAAGTAAGGTATCTGACTCCTAATTTAGCGGCTTCCTCTGCAATGACGTGCACAGTCTCTGCGCCGGCCTGATGTCCATAGCTGCGTTCGTGTCCACGCTGCTTGGCCCACCGTCCGTTACCGTCCATGATAATCGCCACGTGCTGGGGTATCCGGTTTAGATCGATTTCTTCCTTATATGACATCATTATTATTGTATTTCGAAGCCCAATCTGTTAAGACGTCCGCGCCATACCTCATTCTTGGTGCCGTTGCCGCCGAATATCACCCAAATGAAGTCCCGTTTGTCTGCCGGGTCCACAGTTTTGTCTTTCGTCGGTTCCACTATAATGGAGTACGCGCCTTTCCCTTTGAATTCCTGGGGTAGCAGGAATTTGGTTTCTGTCTTGCTCCACGCAATGCCTGTGATGGAGTTGTAGATGGCGTCAAGTTCTCCTCCAAAGCAATAGAACATGTCGCCATAGTACATAATGGCAGGGTTGACCATGCCGGGACAAGATGTGTCGTACACCGTGTTAGCCAGGCTTGCCCAGCCTTTGCCGTCCAATGAGAACCAGGGTATTGTCTCTTGTTCGTTGGCCAGCGGCATTCCTGCCAGAACCACCTTCTCTACACCATTGCCGGTGCTGGTCTGGGTGGTGGATATGTTTTCGGTAGGGAATCCTGCCGGGACTTCCTCAAGGGTAAGGTTGTCAGCCGTGTTTTCCGCTTCCCAATTCTTTCCGTCTTTACAGATGTTGAAATATTGCTTTCCGTTGATTTCCACAATACCCGAGAGCCGGTCGGAGAAACCATTGATGAGGACTATGACATTGTCTCCCAATGTAGTGACTTCTGTCCAGGCGGCGCCGTTGGTGGAACTGAATACTCTTTTGCTTTCTGTAACCATATAAAGCGCACTGTTATACTCTACGGCAGATGTCAGCTTTACGTCTGAGGGGAGGTTGCTGACATTGACTTTGCTCCAGTTGTATTTATCGGGCGCAGTCGATGTCTTGTAAGCAGTAGTGTTGGAAGTGTAGACAAATAGTTCGTCTCCCAGTACAACCGCTTTTTGCTGACCTGAATTGATGGTATTGGAGAATACATTTCCTCTTTTCTGCATGTCTGTCCAAACGAGTGAGTCCGGGTCTTGCAGATGTACATTAACTTTCAGTTTATATTCGCGGACTGTAACGCCGTCGGCGGCATGTGCTTTGAACAGCATGCCGGCATCGTTGTTCATGGCGGGTCTCAAATCCACGGAGTCCGATATGACGAATACCGTGTCGGTAGGCGAGCCTGAAGTTATCCAACCGGTAACGGTCATAGTATCAATCAGAATACGGTCAATGATGGTGTCTGAACCTACAGGCAATGAGTCTCTGTTATAGATGAGTCTATTGAGCTGGTCAATTGTAAATTTGTAATGTTTGCCATGTATGGTATCGATACCAAAAGCATGTATAGTAGCATCGGAGCTGAATTCATAATTGTCGTCAGAGTCAAGGCATGAACTTAGAGCAAATGACACAATAAGAAAACTCACAATTACTGATAGAAACTTTATTCTCATTTTGAAAGTTAGTGTTTATTTACAAGTTGCAAAAATAGGAACATTTTTTTCTATAAACAGCTTTACGGGGAAGTTTTATATAAAATTATAGATAATATCCCCCTTTTTCTCGATAAAAAAGCCCTGAAATGAGGCTATTGACTGTTTCTTGAGGCAGTATAATGGCGAAAACTCCTGCCGAAAGAATGCTCTGTTGCAAATGGATATCCGTCACTGATTTCGGGTGCTTTGACGCCGGAATGAAGAAGGTACGGAGTTTCTTCCACAAAGATTTCGTCCCACAATCCGGCAGCGATGAAGGATTGGAGAGTTTGGCTGCCACCCTCTACCAAAAGGGATTGTAATCCGCGTGTATACAGCGTTTCCATGATTTCGGGGAGTACATTCCGCCGGTAGTCGCTGACTGGCAGATACTCTACATTCGGTAGCGGAGCGTGCGGGGCTTCTGTAAAAACGAGGGTCGGCACGCTACCGTCAAATAGGTGAAGGTTGGGGGATAGCTTTTGTTGCCGGTCCAGCACGATACGTACCGGTGAACGACCATACCAATGGCGGACATTCAGGCCGGGATTGTCCAGCTCAGCCGTACGGGTACCTACTAATATGGCGCTGTGCTCTGCCCGTTTCTTGTGTACCAGCATCGAAGTCAGCAGGCTGGAGAGGATAACCGGTTTACCGTCCGTGCGGGAGTAATCGATATATCTGTCAGAAGATTCCGCCCATTTTAGGGTGATGTAGGGGCGTCGCAAAGTATGGAAAGTGATGAACCTGCGGATGAGCTGCCGACATTCTGTTTCCAGCACTCCGACAATAACTTCACGTCCGGCATCCTTCAGTTTCTGTATGCCCCGGCCCGCAACCTTAGAAAAAGGGTCCCGGCACCCGATGACGATACGTGGAATCTGCTTCTCGATGATGAGGTCTGCACAAGGAGGAGTTTTGCCATAGTGCGAACACGGTTCCAGGCTGACATAGATGGTGGAACGTTTCAGCAGGGACGTGTCTTTCACGGAACGGATGGCGTTGACCTCGGCGTGGGCTTCTCCACAGCGCACATGGTATCCCTCGCCTATGATTTTCCCGTCACATACTATTACCGCCCCCACCATCGGGTTGGGTGCTGCATTGCATAGCCCGTTTTGTGCCAGTTGGATACATCGCAGCATGTATTTCTCTTCTTCTGAATTCATATCCTTGCTTACCTTTTGGTTGAATAATCAAAATTAATGATTACTTTTGCAGCCCGAATAAAACCGGACCCCGAATGAATGTAACCGTTTCACATATCCGCAGTGCTTTGCAGGAATGCTACCCTCCCCGGGAGGCGGCCAATCTTTCCCGTATTGTCTGCTGTGAAATGTTTGGTCAGGGTAATATTGACTATTACCTGGGCAAAGATATGATTTTATCTCCAAACGATGAAAGGGAATTGGAAAGCATTCTTTCCCGTCTGTGCAATTTTGAGCCCATACAGTATGTGCAGGGTACTTCCCGTTTCCTGGGGCGTACTTTTCGGGTGGCTCCGGGGGTGCTTATTCCCCGTCCCGAAACGGAAGAACTGGTGGAGAGGATGCTGAAGGAAGTCGCTCCGGTTTCCCGTATTCTCGACATTGGCACCGGAAGCGGGTGTATTGCCGTCACTTTGTCTAAGGAGTTGCCGGAGGCGGAAGTAACAGCTTGGGACATTTCCGGAGAAGCTCTTGCCATAGCCGACGACAATAACCACCTTTTGCAGGCCTCCGTGCTATTTGTACAGCGTGATGTCCTGACGTATCAACCGGTTGAGGGTGAATGTTTTGATGTAATCGTCAGTAATCCGCCTTATGTTACGGAAACAGAAAAGCGGGATATGGAACCAAACGTCTTGAACTGGGAACCCTCACGGGCTTTGTTTGTTCCAGATAGCGACCCGCTCCGTTTCTATCGGCGTATAGGTGAACTGGGACGGAGCATGCTGACGGCCGGCGGCCGACTCTATTTTGAAATCAACCGGGCATTTGGAGAGGCTGTCGCTTCGATGCTTCGCAAGCAAGGCTATACGAATGTCCGTATCCGAAAAGATATTTCCGGCAACGACCGGTACGTAATTGCAGAACGATGATAGAAATAACTGAAACTGAAGCTTTGAACAGAGTGGCGGCATATTGCTCCACTGCCGAGCATTGCCGGGCGGAGATTGCGGAGAAACTGCAACGCTGGGGCATTGCCTATGATGCCATAGACCGTATCATCAACCGTTTGGAACAAGAGAAGTACATTGATGAAGAGCGCTTCTGCCGTGCTTTCATCAACGACAAATACCGTTTTGCCAAATGGGGCAAGATGAAGATAGGGCAGGCGCTCCAGTTGAAAAAGATATCTTCATCTGTCTATTGGCCCTATTTGAACGAGATTGATGAGGAGGAATACCACGCCGTCTTGCAGAAACTGCTGGCGGCAAAGCGTAAAAGCGTCCGTGCCGAAAGTGAGTATGAGTTGAATGGCAAACTGGTGCGTTTTGCCTTGAGCAGGGGGTTCGAAATGAAGGATATATGTCGTTGCATAGAGGTTTCTGAGGAAAATGACTACTCCGAATGAAAATTATCGGCTTTCTCTTTTTTATTCTCATTCTGTTTCCGTATTTTTGTGCCATATTTATCATATATAGATTAGTTTTGCTATGAAAACTTTAGAAAGATTGTTTGCAGAGAAGTTGCTGAAGATAAAAGCGATTAAACTACAACCGGCTAACCCGTTCACTTGGGCATCCGGATGGAAGTCTCCGTTTTATTGTGATAACCGCAAAACCCTTTCTTATCCTTCTCTCCGTAATTTCGTAAAGATTGAAATTACGCGTCTGATTTTGGAACGTTTCGGACAAGTGGATGCCATTGCCGGTGTGGCAACGGGAGCTATCCCGCAAGGTGCCTTGGTGGCCGATGCATTGAACTTGCCGTTTGTATATGTACGCTCCACTCCGAAAGACCATGGACTGGAGAATTTGATTGAAGGTGAACTTCGTCCCAGTATGAAGGTGGTAGTCGTGGAAGATTTGATTTCTACGGGTGGAAGCAGTTTAAAGGCTGTAGAAGCTATCCGCCGTGACGGATGTGAGGTCATCGGTATGGTGGCTGCCTATACTTATGGTTTCCCGGTTGCCGAAAAGGCTTTCAAGGATGCCAAGGTGCCTTTGGTGACGCTGACCAATTACGAGGCTGTGATGGAAGTGGCACTGCGTACGGGCTATATCGAGGAAGAAGATGTGGAGACTCTGAATGAATGGCGTAAAGACCCTGCACATTGGGAATCTGGTAAATAAGAACTTATTTGTAAAAATGTTAATATGGATAAAAGAGCCATTCGGATAGATTCTGTCCGGATAGTTCTTTTTTCTTTTTGAATACGATTGATTATGACGAAATTTGAGAGTGGAGTGAAAGTTGTACCGGCTTCACAAGAAGCTGTTTATGAAAAGCTTTCCGACCTGAGCAATCTGGAGAAGGTGAAAGACCGTTTGCCTGAGGACAAAGTGAAGAACTTGAGTTTTGATGCGGAGAGCATGACGATAGAGGTGGCTCCCGTAGGAAAGATTACGTTGCAGATTGTGGAGAAGGAACCTTGCAAGTGTATCAAGTTTGCAACAACCACTTCACCGCTGCCCTTCAATCTGTGGATACAGATTGTACCCGTCACCGAAACCGAATGTAAAATGAAACTGACCATCGGCATGGATATAAATCCGTTTATGAAGACCATGGTGCAGAAACCCTTGCAGGAAGGATTGGAGAAGATGGCAGATATGTTGGCGATGATACAATATTAATCACTAACCATTAATCATTAGAAACAACGTGGCTCAGAAACTTTGGGAAAAATCCGTTCAGGTAAATAAGGATATCGAACGCTTCACGGTAGGCCGTGACCGTGAAATGGACCTTTATTTGGCAAAGCACGATGTGCTGGGTTCCATGGCGCACATCACGATGCTCGAAAGCATAGGCTTGTTGACGAAGGAAGAACTGCGGCAATTGCTGGCCGAATTGAAGGAAATCTATGCGATGGCCGAGCGTGGAGAATTTGTGATAGAAGAGGGAGTGGAAGACGTTCACTCACAAGTGGAACTTATGCTGACGCGCAACTTGGGTGATATAGGTAAGAAAATACACAGCGGACGTTCGCGCAACGACCAGGTGTTGCTCGATTTGAAGCTCTTTACCCGTGCAGAGATAAAGGAGGTGGCGGAAGCTGTGGAGCAATTGTTCCATGTGCTGGTTATGCAGAGCGAACGCTACAAGGATGTACTGATGCCGGGTTATACACACTTGCAGATAGCCATGCCGTCTTCTTTCGGACTTTGGTTTGGGGCATACGCCGAGAGCCTGGTGGACGATATGATGTTCCTTCAGGCAGCTTTCAAGATGTGCAACCGCAATCCTTTGGGTTCTGCTGCGGGATACGGTTCCTCGTTCCCGCTGAACCGTACGATGACTACCCGTCTTTTGGGATTTGATTCCCTCAACTACAACGTAGTGTATGCCCAGATGGGGCGTGGCAAGATGGAGCGTAATGTAGCTTTCGCCCTTGCCAGTGTGGCCGGAACCATATCGAAATTGGCTTTTGACGCATGTATGTTCAACAGTCAGAACTTCGGTTTTGTGAAGCTGCCGGACGATTGCACTACCGGCTCCAGCATCATGCCTCACAAGAAGAACCCGGACGTCTTTGAACTGACGCGTGCCAAGTGCAACAAACTGCAATCCCTTCCCCAGCAGATTATGATGATAGCCAACAATCTTCCTTCCGGCTATTTCCGTGACTTGCAGATTATCAAAGAGGTCTTCCTGCCTGCTTTTCAGGAACTGAAAGACTGTCTGCAGATGACGACTTACATTATGAATGAAATCAAGGTGAACGAACATATTCTTGATGATGACAAGTATCTGCTTATTTTCAGTGTGGAGGAAGTCAACCGCTTGGCACGTGAAGGGATGCCTTTCCGCGATGCCTACAAGAAGGTGGGACTGGATATTGGTGGAATGGTAGACACGAAGGACTTAAAATCCTTTGGCCATTGCGGCTGTGCGGGTTCAAGTCCCGCTTCGAGTACTCGATTAAGCTCTGTGAATCATTGATTTGCAGAGCTTTTTCTTTATAAGCTCTTGATATGAAAGACCGTTTCTCTATAGCGAACAAAGTGTTTCCCTTAATAGAACAAGTTGTTTCATTATGGCGAACACTTTGTTTCCCTTAACAAAACATTTCGTTTCATCATATGAAAACAAACTGTTTTTCCTTATTGGAACAAACTGTTTCTCTATACTTGAACAAAGTGTTCATCGCTGTGAACTAACAAACTAACTATAATACTATAGTAGATGATATGCGCGTGGCACTTACTAATATGTGCTTGCAGATGAAATAAAAGAATCTATATAAATAGCCTCCTCTTTATTGTTCAGAACAGCTTGGGGCGTTTGTTATTGAACCGATAGCCGATACCCAACATCAGATAATTGGGCTCATGAAATTCCCGGAGGTTATATCCTATATGGAGATACGAATTGCGTGTTACGTCTATTTTCAGGGCAAGAATCTGATAGAAAGACTTCATGTCACCGCCGCCGTGCAGAACATTGGCTCCCAGACCGATACCTACCGTGAAGTAAGGCATGACAAATTCTCCGCGGGCGGATAAGCCCAATGCCATCTGCTTCTTGGCGGGCGGAGTATAGAAGCCGTTCTCTTCCTCGTACGATTCTTTCATGTTCGCACTGTGGTCGTATACGCCGTCCAACGCCACACCGGCGCGGAATTTATAGCCGAAGTTGTACATGGGTGCAAAGCTGAAACCGAACACGTTGTAAGTGCCGGGTGCGGGTACCTGGCCACTACTGCCCTCATGGGCCACTGCTTTCTTTCGCCAGGAGCCGAACAAAGTCAAGTCGTAGCTGACGTGGCGGGGGAATGGAGGAACAATAGGGCGTTGCCATGATTGGGCGAGTTCATCCGCTCTGCGGTTAAAGTTATATACCAGTCCCACTTTGCAGTCCACCGTGTTCAGACCGGAGTTGGGATATTGGGTGTTTCCGTTGGAAAAGTGGCTTCCGGTAGCTCCTATCATCAAGTCGAACTTGGGGGAGAGTGCCCACTTTAAGTAGAGGTTCACATTGAGATAGGCATTCACTTTCGAGCCGATAATCTGGTTCTCCGGGTTGTCATATTCATCGTAGGGTTTCCAGCCGAACGATGCGCCGAAGTTCCATTCATAGTTCAAGGATATGCGGGGGCTGAATTGGGCGATGCGTCCCCCTTGAAACAGATAGACCGCCAGCGGGTTGCCCAGTTCTTCCGGATTGCCGAAGTTGAAATAGCCGACTCCAATCCCTTGATAGGCTCCTATATAAGCCTGGTCGGCAACGGTGTGGGGACGGAGCTGGAAGGAGTATTTCAGATGGCCGGCATAGGCATTTTTCATGGCCTTGTATTGGTGGTTGGAGTACTCCAGAAAAGGGTTGGTCTGAAAAATATAGCCAGCACGCCCTTCTACGCCTAATCTGTGGATGAAGCGCTGTGAGAAAGGGAGTGTATCCCGTTTGTATTCCGAATGACTATCGGATGTCCATTGTTGGGCGTATATTGTATCAGACAAGAAAAGTACCGCTCCTAAGAAAGCCAGTATTTTCCATATCTGCATGCTATTTTTCATATGCCGTGTCGGTCTTTCTTGTTTATAAATGTTCCAAGTGAAGTTTAATTTCGTGCAAATATAGTTTTTTTCTCCTTTTGGTATTCACAATGAGACAACTATTTGTAAAAAGAGGGGGTAAAACTGAAATCGTCAATAGAATGGCAGACTTCGGTTTTACCCCTTCCTTATTCATTTACCCGGATGTTGTCTTATGATTCAGATGCTGGGTGGCGAGTGTTATTTCCGGTCGTTCTCCCGGATTTCCACACGGCGGATTTTCCCGCTGATGGTTTTGGGGAGCTCATCAACAAATTCGATGACACGCGGGTATTTGTAGGGAGCCGTCACTTTCTTCACATGGTTCTGCAACTCCTTGACAAGCTCTTCTCCGGCGCGTGCCTTGTACTCTTTTGCCAACACAATCGTAGCTTTTACCACTTGGCCGCGGATTTCATCAGGCACACCGGTAATGGCACATTCTACTACGGCTGGGTGGGTCATCAATGCACTTTCCACTTCGAACGGGCCGATGCGGTAGCCGCTACTTTTGATGACGTCGTCGGCGCGGCCCACGAACCAGAGGTAGCCGTCTTCGTCCTTCCAGGCTACATCTCCCGTGTAGTAAATGCCGTTGTTCCATGCCTCGTGGGTGCGGTTGGCATCACGGTAGTATTCCTTGAACAATCCCAGCGGTTTGCCTTTGTCGGTACGGATTACAATCTGTCCCTGTTCACCGGCTTCCACGGAACGTCCTTCGTGGTCTATCAGGTCTACATCGTATTGCGGATTGGGCAATCCCATGCTGCCGGGTTTCGGTTCCATCCACGGCATGGTGGCAACGGTAAGGGTCGTTTCGGTCTGTCCGAAGCCCTCCATCAGCTTGATGCCCGTTAACTTCTTGAAGGTCTCGAATACAGCGGGGTTCAATGCTTCTCCGGCGATGGTGCAGTATTCCAGACTGGATAGGTCGTACTTCGTGAGGTCTTCGTGAATGAGGAATCGGAAGATGGTGGGCGGTGCACAAAGCGACGTGACGTGATAATCTTGTATCTTCTCCAGTATGGCTGCGGGAGTGAATTTCTCGTGGTCGTATACAAATACGTTGGCGCCGGCAATCCATTGTCCGTAGAGCTTGCCCCACACGGCTTTTCCCCAACCGGTGTCGGCAATGGTGAGGTGTAGGCTGCTCTCTTTCAGGTTGTGCCAGAAGCTGCCGGTGACGATATGTCCCAACGGATAGGTGAAGTCGTGGGCCACCATTTTGGGCTCTCCGGTAGTACCGCTGGTGAAGTACATCAGGGAGATGTCATCGTTCGTGTTCGGATGTTCCGGTTTCACGAAAGGAGCGGCGGCCTCGATACCTTTGTGGAAGTCTTCGAATCCTTCGGGAGCTTCCGGCCCGACGCTTACGAGGCGTTTCACAGAAGGAGACTCTGGCATAGCTGCCGTGATATGGTCGGTGATGACGCTTTCGCCGGCACAGACTATCATTTTAATGTCTGCGGCGTTGCAGCGGTATACGATGTCTTTCTTCGTCAGCAGGTGGGTGGCGGGAATCACCACTGCACCGAGTTTGTGCAGTGCCACAATGCTGAACCAGAATTCATAACGGCGTTTCAGTATCAGCATCACCATGTCTCCGTGCCCGATGCCGAGGCTTTGGAAATAGGAAGCCGTCATGTCTGTGTACCGTTTCATGTCGGCAAAGGTAAACTGCCGGCATTCGCCCTGGTCATTGGTCCACAACAGTGCGGGTTTGTCGGGCTGCTCGGCTGCCCAGGCATCCACTACGTCATAGCCGAAGTTGAAGTTCTCCGGTACGTTTATCTTCAGGTTCTTGATGAAGTCCTCCTGTGAGGTGAAGGATGTTTGAGATAAAAATCTTTCTACCATAACTTTATTACATGATTACTGCCAGGAATTTTACAGTCTTTCCGTCAAGCGCCTTCATGCCGTGCGGCAGTTTGGAGTTGAAGTATAGACTGTCTCCTTCGTTTAAGATTAAGTCTTTGCCGTCGATGCTGACCATCATACGGCCTTCCAGTACGAGGTTGAACTCCTGACCGGCATGGCTGTTGTAATGTATCGGCTCGCTGTCCGGTTTCGGTTCTACGGTCACGATGAACGGGTCTGCCGTGCGGTTGATGAAACCGGCTGCCAGTGATTGGTATTTATATGCCTTGGTACGTTCTATACTGGTTCCTTTTCCGGCACGTGTCAGGAAGTAGGAGCTCATTTTGGGCTCTTGCCCAAACATCAGTGCGTCCAGTGATATGCCGTAGTGCCGTGCTATCTTCTGCAGCATGCTGACCGAGATGTCGAATTCTCCGGTTTCGGCCAGGCGGTACTCTTCTGCAGAGATGTCGCAGTCGCGGGCGATATCGTCGGCAGTCAGTTCCAATACGTCACGCAGTCCGCGCAGGCGTTCGGCTATTTGTCTGATTTGTTCGTCCATAATTATATTTGTTTTAAATGGGTTGTTATTGAAATACACCGTTACGCCGCAGGGCATTGGCATATTGGCACATTAAATACTCGCTTTGATAGCTTTAATCACAGTGGAGGTGAATCCTTCGTGTTCCAGTTCGTTGATTCCCTTGATGGTAATTCCTCCGGGAGTACACACCTTGTCAATCTCAACACTGGGGTGTGTGTTACTGTTCAGAATCAGCTCGGCTGCTCCCTTCACGGACTGTGCCACCATGCGCATGCCGTCTTTGGGGTAGATACCCATTTCAATGCCGGCCTGCATAGCTGCCTGGATGTACTTCAGCACATAGGCGATGCCACAGGAAGTCATGGCGGTGGTTGCCGCAATCTTTTCCTCGGGAATGAGCATGGCAAGTCCCATCTGGTTGAAAATGTCCAGCATCAGCTGCTCCTGCTCCTTGGTGGCATTGCGGCTGGCGATGAGTGTCATACTTTCCATTTCGCTGATGGCTGTATTGGGAATAAGGCGGAACATGGTCATTTCCTTGTCTGCTACATAGTGTGTCAGTTCTTCGAAGGGAATACCAGCTGCAACGGAGATAAGAATCTGTGTGCCTCTCAGTTTCAATTCCTTTACCACAAGTTTCATCAGCCATGGCTTCACGGCAAAGATTATCATATCTGCACCGGTCACTGCTTCCTGATTGTCGTTAGTCACTTGCAAAGCGGGGAATTCTGCCTTCAGTTTGTCCAGCTTGTCCTGGGTGGGGTTGGAGACAATGATGTCACCGGCAGGGATGATTGTTCCTTTTGCCAGCCCGCGGGCGATGGAGCCTCCCATATTTCCGGCACCGATAATTGCTATTTTCATATTTTCTTGTTGTTAAAAGAGTTGTCTGTTGGCAAAGGTAGATAAATTAAAGAACTTTCTTGAAGCGTTTCAAGAATTCCTTTGCTTCGTCCATGCTGAGGCACAGAGGCGGCAGCAGGCGGAGCACATTCGTACCGCTTACGCCGGTGAATACATGTTGCTCTTTCAGCAGTCTTAGGCGCAGTACCTTGATGGGGGCTTCAAATTCCAGTCCTATCATCAGTCCTCGTCCGCGAACATCCTTGATTTGCGGGAACTTTCTCAGTTCTGTCATCAGGAAGTCACCGACTTGCGCTGCATTTTCTATCAGTTTTTCTTGCTCTATGACGTCCAGTACGGCAAGGGCGGCACTGCAAGCCAGGTGGTTTCCACCGAAAGTGGTTCCAAGTTGCCCGTATACCGGTGTAAACATTGGGCTGATGAGTACGCCTGCCATCGGGAAACCATTGCCGATGCCTTTTGCCACGGTGACGATGTCGGCTTTGATGCCGTTGTACTGATGGGCGAAGAACTTGCCGCTGCGTCCGTAGCCGCTTTGGATTTCATCGAGAATCAAGACCGTGTTGTGTTCCGTACAAGTCTGGCGGAGAGCCTGCATGAATTCGTCTGTCGGCAGTTGGATGCCGCCTACACCTTGTATGCCTTCGATAATCACTGCGCAGACATCTCCTTTGGACAATTCGGCCTTCATGGCTTCGATGTCGTTCAACGGGAGGTAGGTGACGTGCCCGCAGTTGTTGATGGGAGCGATGATTTTAGGATTGTTCGTTACTTCCACCGCCAGTGAGGTACGTCCGTGGAATGCTTTTGAGAAGGATATCACACGGGTACGGCCATTGTAGAAAGAGGCGAGTTTCAAGGCGTTTTCATTGGCTTCGGCACCGCTGTTGATGAGGAAGAGTGAGTAATCATCATAGCCGCAGACCTTTCCCAAACGCTCTGCCACTTGCTGTTGCAGCTTGTTGATTACTGAGTTTGAGTAGAATCCTAACGTAGCAACTTGATTGCTCACCATCTCTACATAATGTGGATGTGCATGTCCGATTGAGATGACTGCATGGCCACCGTAGAGGTCGAGATATTCGGTACCGTTCTCGTCCCATACATGGCAGCCTTTTCCTTTGACGATGTTGATGTCAAAGAGAGGGTATACGTCGAATAAATTCATTTTTTTTTAGAATGCAGAAGGTTTCAACCGTAAACCTACGGTCTCTTCCAGGTTAAACATTAAATTCATGTTATGGACAGCTTGTCCGCTGGCGCCTTTCAGGAGGTTATCGATGCAGGAAATGATAAGCAGTTTGTCGCCGTGCTTCTCCAGATGGATGAGGCACTTGTTGGTGTTTACCACTTGCTTCAGGTCGATATTCTTCTCCACGATGTGGGTAAAGGAATCTTTGGCGTAATATTCTTCGTACATGCGGACGATTTCTTCCAGGGCCACTTTGGTCTTCACCACAATGGTGGTGAAGATGCCGCGCGGGAAGTCGCCGCGGTAGGGGATGAAGTCAATGTCCGCATCAAAGCTGTTCTGCAGCTGTTTGAGCGATTGCTTGATTTCGGGCACATGCTGGTGCTCGAAAGCTTTGTAGACACTCATGTTGTTGTTGCGCCAGCTGAAGTGGCTCGTGGCGCCCGGTTTCACACCGGCGCCGGTACTTCCGGTAATGGCGTTCACCATGATATCATCATTCAGCATCAGATGTTTGGCAAGCGGTAGCAGCCCCAGCTGTATGCAGGTGGCAAAGCAGCCCGGATTGGCTACGTGCTTCGCTTTGCAGGTGGCACGGCGGTTCAGCTCCGGCAGGCCGTAGATGAAGTCGTGTTCGGGAGAGGCTATGCGGTAGTCCATGGAGAGGTCGATGATTCTCAGTTCCTCGGGCACGTTGTGGCTTTCGAGGAACTTCTTCGTGTCGCCATGTGCCGTACAGAAAAAGAGTACGTCGATTTCTTCCAGCGGGAGCTGGTCGGTAAATACCAAGTCTGTTTCGCCGTACAGTCCTTCGTGTACGTCGGTAATTTTGTTGCCGGCGTTGCTTGAGCTGTTTATGAAAACGATTTCCGCTTCCGGATGGTTGAGCAGCAAACGTATCAGTTCGCCTGCCGTGTATCCGGCTCCGCCGATGATTCCTACTTTAATCATTTCGATAATATCTATTTGGTTCTTGTGGTATAACAATTAGCATTATAATGTATATGGGTATGCCTGCAAATGCAGTAAAGATCGTGGCGAACGTATAAACGATACGCACCAATGAGACATCGAGTCCGAAAAAGTTTGCCAGTCCTGCACATACGCCTGAAAGCATCCTTCCAGTCCGGGGACGTGTCAGTTTTTGCTTCCTGCCGGTCATTTAGATTTTCTCGTCTTTATGATTTGAATAATAAGCACGCAGTGCTGTGGAGGTTACTTTGATGAAGCCCTTGGCATCTTCTGCCGTCCATCCTTTCTGCATCTCACCGTATTCACCAAACTTGTTTTTCACAAGGTCATCTTTGCTTTCTACACCTACGGTAGAAAAGCAGAGCGGGTGAAGTTCGAGGATAGCCGTACCGTTTACGTTGCGTTGCGAGGATTCCAGCATGGCTTCGATGTCGCGCATTACTGGTTCCAGATATTGGCTTTCGTGCAGGAACATGCCATACCAGTTGGCTACCTGGTCCTTCCAGTATTGCTGCCATTTGCTCAAAGTGTACTTCTCGAGGAACTTGTGTGCTCCGATAATCAGCATAGGTGCGGCAGCTTCGAAACCTACGCGGCCTTTGATACCGATAATCGTGTCGCCTACGTGCATGTCGCGACCGATACCGTATGCCGCACCAATCTCTTCTACCTTCTGGATGGCTTTGATGGGGGCGTCGAATGTCTCGTCGTTCACGGCTTTCAGCTCACCTTTTTCAAAAGTGAGGCGCAACTGCTCGCTGCCCTCTTTGGTGCAGTGCTTCAGATAGGCGCTTTCGGGCAACCCTTGCGCGGAATCCAGAATCTCGCCACCGCAAATGGAAGTGCCCCACAAACCTACGTTATAGGAATATTTCAGTTTGGTGAAGTCGGCGGCAAAGCCGTGTTTGTTCAGATAATCAATCTCTTCCTGACGGCTCAGTGCCATGTCGCGTGTCAGCGTGATGATTTCCACGCCCGGAGCCATGACGAGGAAAGTCATGTCAAAACGAATCTGGTCGTTACCCGCACCCGTAGAACCGTGGGCGATGGCATCCGCGCCGATTTCGTTGGCATAACGTGCAATGGCCAATGCTTGGAAGATACGTTCGGAACTTACAGAAATAGGATAGGTACCGTTACGCAAAACATTGCCGAATACCATGTATTTCAAGCTTTTCTCATAGTATTCCTGCGTCACGTCGAGGGTGACGTATTCTTTGGCGCCCAGCTTGTAGGCATTTTCTTCGTTTGTCTTCAACTGTTCAGCACTGAAACCGCCCGTATTGGCACAAGCTGCATATACTTCGTACCCTTTTTCTTTGGTAAGATACATCACCGTAAACGAGGTATCCAAACCTCCGCTGAATGCGACTACTACTTTCTTCTTCTTTTCCATATCCTTAGTATTTTTATATTTTATCCTCTTCGTGCAGCTTCGGGTCGTAAAGCATTGCTGTGCAAATGCAGAATTTACGGTTCTTAGCTACCAATATATCATGGTTTATACAGCCTTCGCAACCTTTCCAGAACGATTCGTCATCGGTCAGTTCGTTGAAGGTGACGGGCACATATCCCAGCTCGGTATTCATTTTCATGACAGCAGCTCCGCTGGTGAGACTGAAAACTTTAGCATTAGGCCAGCGTAGGCGTGCCAGGCGGAAAGAAGCGGTCTTGATACGTTTTGCCAGCCCCAGTCCCCGATATTTGGGGTGTACTATCAAACCGGAGGTTGCTACATATTGCTTGTTACCCCAGCTCTCTATGTAGGTGAAACCGGCAAAATCATCTCCACACAAGGCTATGATGGCCTTTCCTTCTTTCATTTTAGTAGCTACGTATTCGTGTGTGCGTTCTGCGATGCCCGTTCCGCGTACCTTGGCAGCTTCCCGGATGGTATCCAAAATCTTGTCTACGTAAACTTCATGTGAGGCGTCAGCCACCATCACATCAATTTGTTTCGAATCCATTTCTTATTTAATTTCTTGTTTTTTGTTGTTATCTATCATTTAATGTTCGGGATGATTTGCGATAGGAAGCTGCGTACCTCGTCATGTGACGCTGCTTCGTGCACCACCAGCATGATGGTGTCATCTCCGGCAATGGTACCCAGAATGGCGGGACACTCTCGGTTGTCGATGTCGTAGGCCATGCTGCTGGCATATCCGGGCCGGGTACGGATGACGGCAATATTGCCCGAAAATTGAAGTGAAACGAATCCGCTTGTCATCAGCATTTCACTTGCACTCTGGTCGTTCGAACGTTTATACATGATGTTGTTGGGCAGCACATATACGTATTTACCGTTCATGTTCGCTGCTTTCGCTACTTTCAGCTGTTTCAAGTCGCGTGACAAGGTGGCTTGTGTCAGTTCAAAGCCTTCCTTGCTCAAAGCTTGCAACAGTTCTTCCTGAGAACTGACGTCTTTGCTTGAGATAATCATCTTGATGGCGTCTAACCGATTGGCTTTTTTCTTCATTTTCTGTATAATTATTCTAAGAGTAGTGCAAAATTAGGGATTATTTCGGAAAGAATATGCAAAAATGAGAGCTTTTTTATTCTTTTTATACATCGGGCGTACTGTATATGTTGTTTTTGTTCTCTTTGTTGGAGTCTTGTTTGTTCTTTTACGTTATTGGAGATTGTTTCCGTATGTCTTTGGTAAATGTTGATATAATATAGAATAGATATGCAATTGTCAAATCTGACACCCTTTCAATCAAAAACTGTACAAAAATTATATGCATAGAAATAGAATCCCTCAGGTTTTTACGTTGGTCCCAGATTGTTACGTTGCCCCCCCCCTCTCTTATGGTCGGGAAACCGGAGGAGAGGAGGGATGAAATAAAAAAGGCTTAACTTCTAAAAGTTAAGCCTTTTCTGTCGGAATGAGGCGACTTGCAACCTGCTTTTCTTCTTTTTCTCTTATTTTATTGTCTTTTGTTTAATATGACTAGTTATCAGTGTATTATAAAACTATTGCCAATAAAGAGAAACAAAGATAAAACAAATAAAATAAAGATTTTGCGGAACAAAAACGGAACAAAAGTAGGAATTGTTCCGCTAATCATGTATCTTTGCTTTTGGGTTTAAAAGTGAAGAATATGGCAAATATAAAATTTCTCATCCGTGATATGGATGCCGACAATGAGCAAACCATATACATAACTTCTCGCTTTGGCAGAAATGAAAAGCTCATGTATGCCACATCATTGAAAATAGAACCTTTGTTTTGGGATGAAAAGAAAGAGTGTGTTAAAAACTCAAAGTATTGTGTCAATAAGGACGAAATTAATGCAGCCCTTAAAAGTATTGCAGGGAAAATAAACTCTTTCATTGCAGAATCAACGACAAAAGGTGAGCCAGTTACTAAAGATAGCCTTAGAAATTTTCTTGATATTCACTTCGGAAAGAAAGTGGCGGCTGCACATGATTTTCATTCGTTCTTTGAGGAGTTTATCCGGTTATGCGATACAAGGGTAAGCCCACGTAGAGGCGGTCAGACTATTGACTATAAAACAAAACGTGAGTATGCCCGTACCTACTATTATATTCAAGAATATGAGAAGAAAAGGAAAATACGGTTGGAGTTTCGAAGTATAAATCAGTCTTTTTTCAATGATTTTGTTGCTTTCCTGCAGGAACTGGGATTAAGCACTAATACTATTTGGCACAAAACAGTAAGCCTTAAGGCTGTAATGAAAGCGGCTAATGAGCAGGAACTGACCGATAACACAAAGTATCAGCTATTCAAAAATGTATCAGAGGAGAGCCAGGCTATTGCTTTGGGCGAGGATGAACTTGATGCGCTTGCATCTTTTGACTTTTCGCATTCTCCCCGGTTGGAACGGACAAGGGATTTGTTTCTCGTTGGTTGTTGGACTGGATTACGGTTCTCTGATTTTACACGTATTAGAGAAGAAAATATAAAAGACGGGATGATAACCATTCAACAACAGAAAACGAATGAGTTTGTAACCATCCCTTTGCATCCGGTATTCTTACGTATTTGGGAGAAGTATAACGGCAATCTTCCAGGTAATATAAGCAATCAGAAATTCAACGATAATTTGAAAGATGTATGTCGGGAAGCTGGGCTAACGGAGCATGTGATGAAATCAATAACCAAAGGTGGCAAAAAGCAAACTACTATTTATGAAAAGTGGCAACTTGTTTCATCTCATACAGCCCGGAGAAGTTTTGCAACCAATCTGTATAAATCCGGCTTTCCAAGTATTAGCATTATGCAGATTACCGGACACAAGACAGAGAGTAGTTTCTTGAAATATATCAAAGTGACTAAAGAAGAACATGCTAAGATGCTGATGATGCACTGGCAAAAGAAAGGTAGTTTATTAAAAATTGTATGACATGGAAAATATTAGGGCCTTTTTTGACTATGTAGGAGATTTCATAACAGAGCAAATAAATAAAAAGCAACTGTATGAATCTTATGGGTATCTGTCTTTGCCAAATATTGATTATACAACAGAAAGAGAATATATTGAGAATATAGCCAACAAATTATTTGCCATGAATAAAGAAGATAGACCTATTTATGCAAAACTTGTTATAGAATGTTTGGATTCTTGGTACTCTGCTTTTGATAGTTATGAAGAAGTAAAGATTGGGGAGGATGTCATTTGTCCCGAAGATGAAACTTGCCAGAGAACATGTACTATTTATATTCAAGAAAGGGATGGGATAAAATACGACATGAGTTGTGTTGCAAGTGATATTTCTTTTTTTGTTTACGGTGTGTTGGGGTTACTGTTGGATTTTGGAATAGACACAAAAGCACTAATTGATGCATTAAAAGGGCAATGCAAATATAACTCATACGAAGAATTAGAGCAAATTAACAATAATGCAATTAATAATCCAGGGGTTGATTTAAGATTTAAAAGAATAAGTAAAAAACCACCAAAAGCAAAAACAACAGAACAAGTTGATGTAATTAGAACTTTTATAAAAAGTGCAGGTGTAGAATATAATAATGATACAGCCTTAGCAAAATTTATATCGTGGCTTTGTGGTGGTACAGAAGATTCTATCAGAAAGAATGGAATAGTGCCTAATACTGGTTATGGAAATGAAGATACATTAAAGAGACAATTCTCCAGTATTGGTATAGATTATAATAAAGGCTTTATAAAAAAAACATTGATGTAATATGAAAATTGTCATATGACAATAAATATGACACCATAAAATTCACTATATTTTTGCATCCATAAAGTTAAAATAATAGCTTATGGATGCAAATTTTTTATCCCCCAATGCAATGCTTATTCAAGGCGCAACAATGAGTGACCTTGAAAGCATGATGAGCCGCATTCTTGATAAGAAGCTGGCTAATATAATAGAATCTACTCCCAAAGTAGAGGATTGTCCGAGAGACGGATTGTATAAGAGAAAAGATACGGCCATACGGTTACAGATTTCACTTCCTACTTTAGACGCATGGACGAAGGCTGGTATTATTAATGGTCGTCGGATAGGTACACGTATTTACTATACGGAAAAGGATATTGATGACGCTTTGAAAAAGGCGTGCAAATAAGGGAGGGGTTGACTATGGAAGCAAAGAAAAAAGGCAATCCGAAGATTACCCATTCCCTCAACTCGCACGACAAAGATACTAACTCTTCCCGAAATATTAGGGCTGTTAGAAAACTATTTTTATCGGGTGAGAAGTTTACAGCCAAAGAAATTAATGAACTGGTAGGCTTTAATGATGCCCGAAAAGTCATATCCGACCTCCGGCATAAGGAAGGAATGAATATTTTGGATATTCGGTTAGCAGATAGCTGTAAATTATACTGGTTGGCTGAGAAAGGAGGAGCTTTTGGATGAGCGAGGTAATAAAACAGATGGTTGATGAGTTTGATAAGACCATTCAGGAAAAATTCCCAGACCGGAAAATAAAGAGAGCGCCCGACCTAATCAGACGAGGCGTACAAGAAATCCCCATGCTTTTTGCTCCAGTGTTTCCTCGCAAGGGTGTCGCTTTATTTGCCGGTAGTTCCGATGCTGGGAAATCAATGTTGTTACGGAATATGGCAATATCCGTAGTAACTGGACGTGACTTTTTGGGTTGGAAATACAAAGGCGTTCATCGTTCTTGTATATTCGTGGCAACAGAAGATGATGAAGATGCCACATCCTATTTGCTTAGCAAGCATGAAAAAACTTATGGAGATGCAATCGATGATTTACATAATCTTCGCTTTATGTTTAATTCCGATAATATCGTTTCAGAACTAGATAGTGAACTTTCCATTGAGCCTGCCGACCTTGTGATAGTTGATGCCTATTCAGATGTTTTTGACGGGAAGGAACAGAATAATGCTGCACAAACAAGAGCCTTTGTCAATAAATTTAAAGCTCTGGCTGAGAAATATTCATGTTTGTTTCTTTTCCTGCATCATACCGGAAAAAGAACCGAAGACCTTGCACCGTCAAAGAATAACTTTGTAGGTAGTCAATCCCTTGAAGCATCGGTAAGACTTGGCATAGAACTACGTGTTGATAGAATGAATCCCGAACTACGTCACCTCTGCATTGTAAAGGGAAACTATCTTGGCAGCCAATACAAACAATCCTCCTTTGTGCTAAAAATGGATGAGAACTTTGTGTTCAGCGAAACCGGAGATAGGATAGTCTTTGAATATTTGGCTTTGAATCCCAATCAAAGCAAACTTCAATCAAAAGGCAAGCAACCGTCTGATTTCACAGAGGAGCAGCATTTGTCTTTCTTGAGAAAAGCTGCTTCTGAACCAGTATCAAAAAGAAAGCTGACTAGTGCTGTCATGGAAAACTTTACAATAAGCGACCAGCCTGCGAGAAAGTTCATTGATTATTATATTGATGGAGAGTTTCTGAAAGTTCTGGAAGGGAAACCATATTCAACATATCAAATCAATGAGGGGGAATTACCATTCTAAGGTGTGGTGTGGTACTCTACCACACTACCATACCACAGATAAGAGGGTGTGGTGTGGTAGTACCCCCTATAGGGGATGTACCATACCACACCACACCTCTTTTTATCATCTGAAAAAATCGACTTTATGAATGAATCAAAATATCACCTACAAAAATACGCTGGAATGAGTACCCGGCACACCTGCCCGCAGTGCGGACACAAAAAAGAGTTCACTCTTTATGTTGATGAAAGAAATGTCCCTATTGATGAATCATGCGGACGTTGCAACCGGGAACGTTGCGGCTATCATTTGACACCTTCGGAATATTTCAAGACGCATCCGACTGACAAACGCAATGAATTTACCGCATGGAAGCAGCCGGAACCGCCTAAGGTAATTCCGGTGTCTTACCTGCCTTCTTCATTACTGGCAGCAGACACCCACCGAAACAAAAACAATCTGTTCAGGTTCATGTCTAAAGAGTTCGGGGAAGTTGAGGCAAACCGTGTATTTGACATTTATCACGTGGGCACATCCCGGCACTGGAGAAATGGCAATGGCTTGGCTACCTCTTTCCCGCAAATCGATGAAAGTGGCAGGTTATGCCAATTGAAAGTTATGGCATACAATCCGAAAACCGGGAAGCGGATGAAGAAACAAGACGAGTCGGAACTCTGGAGCGACAAGGAGCAAAAGTACATTCCCGATACCCGGCCAATGGATAAGATTTGGTTTGCGGGGAAAGCACTGCTCAAAGACTATGGGGCTAACTTCCGGCAGACTTTTTTCGGCTGTCACTTAATTGGAAACGCTTCCCGTGTGGGAGTTGTAGAAAGCGAGAAATCTGCACTTATATGCTCTGTTCTGATGCCGGAAATCACTTGGATAGCAACGGGCGGTTGTAACGGCTGCAAATGGACTGAACCGGCTGTGTTCAAACCATTGTCCGGTAAACGTGCGGTATTGTACCCGGATAGTGGGATGTTCGCAAAATGGGAGGGAAAGGCGGAAGTTCTGCGAAGTAACGGCATGGATGTAACAGTGAGCCGAACTTGTGAAGGCTTGCCGGACAACTGGGACGTTGCCGATGTGCTTCTTGGGGAGCGCCACGCCAAAAAGGGAATGACGGTAGGCGAAATTCTTGCTTATGCCACTGAAATAGGAGTTACTAACCAAATTCACGTAAATGTATGAAACTAAGGGAATATCAAGAAAAAATAGCGGTACAAGCGGCTTGTAAGCTGGCCTCTTTTGGATGCTGCTACCTTTCGATGGAATGCAGGACGGGGAAAACCATCACGGCATTGCATGCCGCCGATGCCTTTAAAGCACAAAGTGTGTTGTTCATATCCAAACTGAAAGCGATACCAAGTGTAAGGACTGATTATGAAGCGTTGAAACCGTCCTTCAAAATGGAAGCGGTTAACTATGAAAGCGTGCATAAGGTATTCGGGAAGTATGATTTGATAATAATAGATGAGGCCCACGCTTTAGGCGCATATCCCAAACCAAGCAAACGGACGCTGGAAATCAAGCGCATTTGTGACGGCTTGCCCGTCTTGTACTTGTCCGGCACTCCTTCACCGGAAAGCTACTCGCAATTGTATCACCAGTTCTGGGTGTGTTCATTCTCACCGTGGAAGGAATATAAAACCTTCTACAAATGGGCAAAGGAATACGTGACAGTCCGGCAGAAGAAAGTGAACGGCTATCTCATCAATGACTACAGCCATGCCGACAAGTCTAAGATAGACCGGGACATGGAGAATCTGTTTATTTCCTACTCACAAGAGCAGGCCGGATTTGAAACCGACATTCACGAAACCGTATTGGAAGTCCCGATGAAACAAATTACACGGCACCTCATTCATACCTTGCGTACCAATCTGGTGACAGAAATAGACGGAAACGCTGTTTTGGGCGACTCTCCGGCAAAATTACTCACCAAACTGCATCAACTATCATCCGGCACCGTAATTGCCGAAAATGGGCTTCATTTGACGTTTGACGGGAGCAAGGCCGAATTTGTCCGTAAACATTTCGCAGGAAAGAAAATCGCTCTTTTCTACGTGTACCAGTCGGAAGCGGAATTGCTTCAATCAGTTTTCCAGAACTGGACGGATAGCCCGGAAGTGTTTCAAACCTCGCCCGGCAAGGTGTTTATCAGCCAGGTAAGGCGTGCCCGTGAAGGTGTCCGGCTTGATACGGCAGACGCTTTGATATTCTTCAATCTGGAATTTTCCTATTTGAGCTACGAGCAGGGAAAGAATAGGCTTGTATCGAAAGAACGTGACACCCCGGCAGAAGTGTATTTTCTTTGCTCTGATTGTGGCATTGAATGCAAGATACTGGAAGCGGTACACGGCAAGCAGGATTTTACATTGAGTTACTATGGCAGAACTGGAAAGTAGAATACAGTCCCGGGTAATAAAGCGAATGGAAGCACAAGGCTATTATGTTGTGAAACTGATTCTCACAAACAAGCCCGGCATTCCCGACCTTCTTTGCCTAAAGAACGGGAAAGCGTTTTTTGTCGAGGTCAAGCGCCCGGGTGAAAAGCCCCGTCCTTTGCAGTACCATCGGATAAATGAACTTAAAGAAATGGGCTTCCGGTGTGAAGTATGGGATAATTCAAATATTGAAGAAAAGATGATTGCAGACACAATGAAGAATAATCATTAAATTGTTGAAAAATGGAATTTAAGAAGATTATAGAACAGACGAACCGATACGATATTGTACAATGGGAGTTTCAAGGGATGCCTATTACCTTCCGCTTATGGAAAGACGGTAGCGGCATTGTAGAAATTAAAGCAGATAGCAATTTTGCCAAAGCCAACGGTTACAAATCAGTTGATGATATGGCAGAAAAAACTATAGGTCAAGCAAAGTTCAATGAAATGTTTGGAGGTGTCCCGGAATGGATAAGGGCAAGCCCCGACGGTGAGTTTATCTTCGTGGGTATAAACCCAATATTGTTTAATTAAATTCTTCTATTATGACAGAGCAGGAAATTAAAAAGATAGATGAATGGATTGATAGTATCATTACTACACAAAAAACGATGCCGGGAGTTGACGGATATATTTTAAAGCATATCCTTCAAGAGGAAACGGGTATTTATCTTACATTGCCGGAATTTGAGAAGATGATGATTGAAAGGGGAGCTATCCGTACCCAGTCCGGTACTTTCCGGGTTGCTTGCCCCAGAATAAGATTAAAAGTGAAAAAAGGAGATTATTTGTTATGACAAAACGGATGAAGCTAAAATTGTTGAGGAAATGGTTTGTACAATCACTCGCAAAGCCTATAAGGCTATCGGCACAGCATTTCGCCGAATTGCTTGAGGTGCTTTTCCAAGAAAACACCACGGAAGAGGACGCAACGGAATTAATGACACAAGCCGGGTTCATGGAGAGGAAAAGAAGCAGGGGCACATTCTATGTTGTCCCTACCGACGAGCTTTTGGGATATGCCTATAGAAATGGCATTGATGTTAGCATCTTTTTTGAAGGGCAAGGAAAGACCGGTTAACGATTGAATGACGTGTTTTGGGGTGGGAAATAAGAATTTTTGAGGCGTTTTTGCGTAGAAAAAGCTCACTTCGCATAAAGATATTTGCGAAATTATCCAAAATGTCAGATTTGAAGGTGAAAGGATTATTGTTTTAACAATTACAACACAGATAAAACCGCTTTTATGGTATGGATAATTTGATTAAGCTAATAGGGAAAATTCCCGTTCAACTTGAATTGTTTGAAAGGGTTGTTTGGGAATACACGGTGGGGCAAGAATTGCCCTTTCCCCAGATAAGAGACAAGATAATACGGCATTACGAGGAAGCTGTAATAATGGAATTTGGGGATAACTATCCGGCATGGGAATAGTATCTACCTCCATGATGATTAAGCACAATAAACAAACACTATATAACAAGCCAAAGAGCTGATTAAACGGACAATCCGTTAGTCAGCTCTTTTTTTATTAACACAAATAATTAGGAACATGGCAGACCTTGGAAATTTGAATTTTGGCGTTCACTTGAAAAATTATACGCCGCAGGAGTACGAGAAGATAAAAAAGCAACTGATGAACATGCAGGCGAAAATCCATGCTAAATTAGGGCTTAAATTTGATGAAAAAGCTATTGAACAATCCATAGGAAGGATGCTTCGTGGCAAAAAGTTCAAGGCTGATATAGAAATAGGCAAGATTGATATTGGCCGTAACGCACTGAAGGAAAAAATGTCGGAAGTGCTGAATAAGAATAAAATAAAGCTTGACATAGACGAAGGGGATGCAAGGGAACGGTTGAAGCAATATTGGCAACGTAGGGGCATATCTCCTCTCAATGGGACTAAGACCGGAAAGGAACTATATGATGAAATGGCGGTCATGAGATTCAATAAGTCTGTAAAGGATGTAAACTCTTCTTTTCTGACACAACAACGTCTGGTGGGTAATTTAAGTTCACAGATTGCCGGGGTGTATTCCATCTATAGCATAGAGCGTTTTATCAGAGGGCTATACACTATTGGAGGGGAGTTCCAGAAGCAACGCATTGCATTAACTTCCATTATCGGAAGCGAAACAAAGGCAACAGAACTTTTTGACAAGCTGAAACAATTCTCCGTTGTTTCCCCGTTCCAGTTCGGGGATTTGGTATCACAGACCAAACAATTGGCGGCATACGGCGTACAATACGAGGAATTATACGAAACGACCAGACGATTAGGGGACATTTCCGCAGGTGTGGGTGTCGATATGGGACGTATCATATTGGCATACGGGCAGGTGCGCAGTGCGGCTTTCCTCCGTGGGCAGGAACTGAGGCAGTTTACCGAGGCTGGTATTCCGTTGGTGGAGGAATTGGCGAAACGGTTTACCATCCTTGAAAAGCGTGTTGTCAGTGCCGGAGAGGTGTTAGACAAGGTTAGCAAGAAGGAAGTCAGCTTTGATATGGTGAAGGATGTCCTTTGGGGACTGACAGATGAAGGTGGAAAGTTTTACAATTTGCAGGAGAAGCTATCCGAAAGCCTTGCAGGTAAATGGAGCAACTTGCAGGACGCTTGGAGCGTGATGATGGCAGACATAGCGGAAGGGAATAACGGCGTATTGTCCGATAGCATAGATTTGGCTACCAGAATGACGCAGAACTGGCAAAGCGTCGCTGATGTTATCAAATTTTTAGTTGTGACTTATGGTACATACAAGGCGGTTGTAATAACATTGTCTGTCGTAGAGAAGTCAAGACTTACGGCCACTTTGGCTTTAGGCGCTGCCGAAAAAAGTCTGACAGCGTGGCAGGGCATACGTTTTGCGGCGACGCAAAGGCTTGTTGCTATCCAGAAAGCATTGAATACAACGATGCTGGCAAATCCATACGCTATTGTCGGAGTGGCTGCCGCCGCACTTGTGTACACCATATATCGGCTTGCCACGGCTGAAACTGCCGCCGAAGCCGCCGCACGGAAACACAAAGAGGCACAAGAACAACTGCAAAACACTCTGAATGAAAGGAGGCAAAGGATTGACAGCCTATTGCGTGTCATCCAGGACGAAACCGAAACGGAATTTTCCCAAATAGAAGCGTATGAGCAGTTAAAGGTGTTATCACCGGCACTTACGCAGGCATACAGCAGGGAAGAACTTGCCGTTGCTTCACTTGCTGAAACCACCAAAAAACTAAATGAGGAAAGGGATAATCTCGCCTACGAAGATATCATTAAAAACATTGACAGAATTAAAAAAAGCATTAAGGACTATGAGAACACAATTGAAAGACTTCAAGGCGTTCCCCATCAAGGGAGAACAATTTCTGCCTATTACGCAGAAACAGAGAACCTTCGTGAAGAACTGAAATTGTTACAATCAGACCTTGACAAAGCAAACCGTTTAAGGAAGGAAGCCGAAGAAAGCAAACTTCCCGTTAACGAGCAACTGATAAAGGCCCAACTTGATTTGGATCAGATAGGCAGTGAGTTCGAGAAAGCAAAGAAAAGATTGCAGGAAGAACAGAAAAAGTCTGGACTTACTGAAATTGTTATTCCTTTGAGGGTTGAGGAGGGCGTTCCGTCATTCGGCTTTGACGGTATGGACCTGGGAGCGCTTAGTGATTTCCAATATTGGCAGAAGAGATATAAGGAACAGCAGGGAAAGGTCTCCCAATTGCAGGCTTCCCAAACGAACGCAAAAACCTATCAGCAGGCATATAAGGAGGCCAAGGAAAATTGGCAGGCCAAAATAAAGGCTTTGAGAGACGCTAAAAACGGCACAGAGGAAGAGTATAGGAATGCCCTTGAAGAGCTTGGAAAGGCTGAACAGAACTACAAGGATTTAGGCGGTATCACTGATTCAGAGAAACAGAGCAAAGAGGGGGAAAAAAGGAAGGAAAATCTACAGAAGATTGCGGATGAGCTTTTGTCAATTCGTCGTAAAAACCAGCAGGATGAAATCTCGCTTATGGAAGAGGGGAACGAAAAAGCGCTGATGGAGATTGAGGCCGGTTTTGAGGCCCGAAGAACGGAAATAGAAAAGCAAGCCCGTGAACTTGCCAAACGGAACAAGGAGGCAGGCATTACAACCACTGATTCCGGTACGGGGTTGACCTCCGAACAGCAAACCGAAATAGACAAGGCGAATGAGTTGAATGTCCGCAACCGTGAAAAGCAGGAAGCGGACATATATAAAGCCGGCGCAGCCGTAATGCGCAATTATCTGAAAGAGTACGGAACGTTCCAACAGCAGAAGCTTGCCATTGCCGAGGAATATGCGGAAAGAATACGGAAAGCCCAAAATGAAGGTGAACGCTTGTCACTTGAAAAGCAGAGGGATGCCGCAATGCTCGGTGTGGATGTGGAAGCCGCAAAGCAATCCATAGACTGGCAAAGCGTGTTCGGTGATTTGGGGCTTATCCTCAAAGAGCAGATACAGCCTACCATTGACAATCTGAAAAGAATCACGCAGTCCGACGGGTTTAGAAATTCTCCCATTGAAAGCCAACAGAAACTATACGGCATCTTATCACAACTTGAACAGCAGTCCGGCAGTTTTGGAAAAGACATGTTTAAGGATGTGGCAAGGGATTTGGAATTATACAGGCGCAGTTTGAACGCCTACCATTCGGCACAACAAAGGGAGATTGATGCCGCCAATGAGTTGACAGCCGCCCAGAACAGATTAAGGGATGCGCAGGAAAATGGAGGCAATGTAGAAGAGGCGCAAAAGGCCGTAGATGAAGCGAAAGAAAGATTCAGCCAAGCATCCGAAAGTGTCAAAACACTCGGTGACAAAGCAAACGAGAATGCGGAAGTCTTGCAGACATCCTCGGCAAAAGCAAGGGGAGCACTTGAAGGCCTGGCAGAAGGGCTGAATAAATTGAAGTCGGGTTCTCTGTCGCAAGCCTTTGAGGGTGTGAAGGATATAGGAAAAGTTGTCGGCGGCAAGCTTGGTGATGCCATAGCCAATATAGACCCTACCGGCATAATAAGCGGCGTGTTGTCTATCCTTGACATATTAAAGGATGGTGTGTCAAGCATATTCGTTTCCTTGCAAGATACCCTTTTCGGCGCTATAGAAGGTATTTTGAATGACCTTTTTAGCGGTGATGTTATTGTAAAGCCGATAAAAAACGCTTTTAGCCACATTGGAAATATTGTCAATACCTTGACTTTTGGCGGCTTTAATTCCCTCTTTGGCAGTAACGCCAAGGAGGTGGCAGAAACGACAAACAGACTTACAGAAAGCAATGAAAGGCTTAAGAATGCGGTAGATAGCCTTAAAGACGAAATAAGCAAGACTGGCGGCAAAAAATCCATTGATGCGGCAGAACAAGCCAGAAAAGACCAGGAGGCCATCATCCGTCAGACAAGCCAGATTCTTCAAACCCAAATGGGCTATTATGGCGCACACCATTCGAACGCTTATTACTGGGGCTTACAAAACAAGATTATGCGTCGCTTAATGCCAGCCTTGACGATTACAAAAGGAAGAATCCTTTGGCCGAGACCCAAACGGATAAAGTCGGTTCGCTTGCCGACATCTACAAGCTTACACCGGAGCAGATGGATTATATTCGTTCCAATAATATTGAGATGTGGGAGAAGATGATAAGTCAAGGCAAATATGATAAAAGCGAATATTGGGAAAACTATGCGGATTTGGCAGGAAGCCTTGAAGACATAACCGATTCACTGAACGAGGCCCTCACACAAATAACCTTTGACGATTTACGCAGCAGTTTCATTAGCAGTTTGATGGATATGGATAAATCGGCAGAGGATTTTGCGGATGATTTCTCAAAATACCTCATGAATGCAGTGCTTAATGCCAAGATTAGCGATATGCTTGATGCAGAACTTGAAGAGTTTTACAAGGAGTGGGCAGAGGCTGCGAAATCAGACGGGGAACTTGACGAGAAAGAGGCCGATGCCTTGAAAAAGAGATGGGATGCTATAGTGAAAAAAGGCATGGAATTAAGAGACCAAGCCGCTGACATAACGGGATATACGGGGGATTCTTCCAGCTCCGGAATGTCAAAGTCCGGCATTCAAGCCAGCGAGGAAACAATGAATCTGACAAACTCCTATCTCAACGGCATCCGTTTAGACGTAAGCGTAAAGCGAGCGCTGCTTGAGAAAATAGGAAACGAGATTCTGCCCAAATACAATGTACTCGCAGAAGCACAGCTTACACAATTAAGGGCAATAGCAGACAATACGCTTAGAAGCGCCAAAAACACAGAAGCTAATGTTGCAGTATTGCAAGAAGTTAGAGACGTGCTTCATAGCGTCGTGGGTAATGGGCAAAAAGGTAAGGGAATAAAAATTGTGTGATTTGTATATAGCTAAGGTGAGTTGAAAGGCTCACCTTTTTTATGGTAATAATTTGTAGATTAGGCAAAAAGGTGATTCACCAACCGCTGTGTTGTTTGATGCGTGCGTACTTTTAAATAGCACCTACCGAAGTGTCTGCAAAATTCCCTTTACATTGATTTACAGATTGTTAATAATTCCCCCGGTTTTTGCAGCTTTTCCATACGCAATAATCGTTGATTTCCTGCGAACTTGTAATAGTACATTCCATTTTCTTAACCCAATACAAGTGATTGATTTACAAGCCCTATTCAAAAATGAGGGCGTGATTGTCAATAATTTACATTTGGCTTTGTCTGGTATTGCTTTTTATTTACTGAAAACAATTGTTCGCCATTGCCCCAAATGGCAACGGTTTATAATCTGTTTAAGTTAATGATGTCGTTGTTTCCAATACCTTTTGTCATTTTTTTGCCCGTATTAGCTTTTTCTCTATTGGGCCTTGAAAGTATCGCACAAACTATAATCGTTGAAATACGAGAATGTATTAAAGCGAGGGACAATGTTTTGAAGAAATAACAACGGCATGATTACGGCAAGGGTAGGAAATGTAAAGAACCCAAAGATTACCACAAGGGGAAAAGAAGTGTTTCCGTTGAGTAATCACACTACTACGAGCCGCCAGATTTGGCGCTTCGTTTATGAAAGGTTACGAATCACTCAACGTAAAAATGCGTTTAGCTTTTGTATCAACTACTTACGAAGATGTGACGGGCAAAAGTAATTAAAGACGCTGATAATGAATGTGATGCAAAAGTACGGAACATGTTTGTTGAATAGTTGGTTTTGCGGGATGGATGTTGCCACTTCTCTACAGTATTCAAATCCATCAAAGGCAATTATAGACCACTGTAAACCAACCTCCATAACAATTCGGGAAGTAGGGGTGAACATTTCGCTCCCCGTTCTAGGTAAAGCTTAGCTTATGATCTGATAATCAGAAACTTACCACAAATGGCAAACGAACGCAGTTTTGCGTTGGTTGTCAATAATGACATGTGTCTTTTTATAAATATAGCAAAATAGTTATATTTTATTTGCTTGTTTATAGCAAAAACGCTATATTTGCATTGTCTTAATAAATAAACGGTCTTTTACATTATGAAGTACAATCAGCTTTTTGCGGAACTTGCCGCAGCAGGTTGTTACGTTCTAAGGCATGGGGCAAACTATGATATTTGGTACAGTCCCAAAACGGGACACAAATTTGCTTTGTCGAGACATGGCAAACAAGAAGTGCCTACCGGGATGGAGCGTAAAGCAAGAAAGGTTCTTTTGGGGGGAGTAATCCCCCTGCCTTTGTGCTTTGTAGTTGAAGGCTGTAAACGTTGAGGCAATGGGGTACGGTAATAGTGCCGTATCCCTATTTTAAAGAAATGGATATGAAAGTAACTGTAATCATGGAAAAGGCGAGCGATGGATATTATTCATGCTTTGTCGAGGAAGATTTGCCCGGTTTTGGTCTGGCCGGATATGGAGATACGGCAGAAGCGGCCAAAGAGGATATGATGAAAGCGTATGAGGAAATAAAGGAAATGCAGGCAGAAGAAGGCAAGGAAGTGCCGGAACTGGAGTTTACCTACAAGTATGATATGCAATCCTTTTTTAACTATTTCTCTTTTCTGAATGTTACCAAGGTGGCAGAGTTGGCAGGTATCAACGCTTCATTGATGAGGCAATACACATCCGGTGTGACAGCAGCCGGGCAAAAGCAATACGATAAGATACGGGTAGCGGTGGAACGCATATCAAAAGAACTTTCTGCAGCTACTTTCTAAGGATAGTGTACCGCCGTGAGGCGTGGCCGTTTATTAAGACAATGAAGCCCCGATCCTTAATTGGTTCGGGGCGTTTTTTGACTACAGTAACATAACAGCATATTTACAGCACCTTAAATAGAAACAGCAACTCAACAGCATATTCGACAGCAACCTAACAGCACCTTAAATAAAGATATATCATAAAGATAAATATAGATATAATATGTTTACTCCCACTATGTTTACTCCCACACCCCCTTACGTGGGTGTGTTCCCCTTAAGAGGGGACGTTCATTCTTTCAAACCTAATTTTCTTAAAGCTGATTCTTTGGCTTTCGCCCTTTCTTGTGACAGGATTTTAGTTTTGCTCTTTGCCTTGTCCTCAATGCTGATAACGGCAAGTTCTTCCAGCGATTTGGTGAACGACAGGTAAAAGCCCCTTGAATGGTCGGAGTATAATTTAAGTCCCCAGTTCGTTTGCAACTCCAGCAGCACATTGTCAATGTGGTAGCGAATGGAATATTTCTGCATGAGTTGTTCCGTTGAATTATTAGGTTCCGGCATATCTGCGTACTTGACAGCCCATTTTATCAAGTCGGACTCTTTTATCTCATACCCCGATGCGCTTTTCTCTGCCATCAATTCACCGGAACGGATAGCCCCCGTAATTTGGGTGACACCAATACAGCCGCCACGAAAATTGATATACCGATGGGCGGCAGATGCGGAAAACACCTTTTCTTGCGATTCTTCGCTCTTGGCATCTACCAAACCGAACATACGGGCGATTATAAGGCTTTTGTTCGTTTTGATATATCCTTTATCACCCAATATGCTTTTAATGGCACAGAACGCACAGAAATAGACTATATCGGCTTCTTTCTTCGGGTTGTCGTGATAGTCCCAAAGCATTTTAAGCCTTACACTCGCAAAAGGAGTGCCTTTTTTGACTGAATTATGAATTTTCTTGCCGTCAATAATCGCAGATTCAAGGTTTCCAAAATTGATGCAGAAAAAGTCGGCAGCTTCTTTCATTCGCTGGCTTTCGTTCCCAAATTCCAGACCTAACGAATGTTTGTAAGTGCCATATCTCAAAATATTGCTAATAGTTTCTGATATGTCCTTGAATGCCCCTTGCAAAATAGTTATCGGGAAATTCATGTATTCCGCTTTTTTATCCATATCTTTGTATGTCATATTTTTGTGTCTGCGCCCGGTTGTCCGTGATGGATGGCCGGGCGTTTTTGTTATACAATTTTGTTTGATTTTATACCGTTTCTCCAAGAATCGACAAATAACGCTGTAAAGACACCTTTTCCGCTTCCGCTACGAGCGTTTGAAAGGCTTCCGGGTGTTTCTCTGTGTGCGAGGCTTCCAAAGCCTTGTAATAGCCTAATTTTGCATCATCAGAGCCTTTGAGGTTTACTAATGTATAACCTTTGCGCAATAGATATAAATTCATAAGCAGCCGGGATGTACGCCCGTTTCCGTCTATGAACGGATGTATGCGTACTAACTCATCATGAAGGTAGGCGGCAATAAGAACCGGGTGTGTGCCCTTTGTTTCAAGTTCTCGGAACCTTAATGTGAAATCCTCCATCAGCTTTTCAAGTAAATACGGTTGGGGTGGAACATGGGTACTACCGGAAATCATCACGGGAACGGTACGATACCGCCCGGCATTTTCCCGGTTGATGCCATGAAGTACAAGAGCGTGTATTTCTTTAATGGTACGTTCGCTTATCTCTATGTCGCTTTTGGCAAAATCACGGATATAGTCTATCGCTTCCGCATGGTTTATAGCTTCCAAGTGTTCACGCATTGATTTTCCGGCAATGGTGACACCTTCGTTCACTACAAGCTCCGTTTCTTGGAGTGTGAGCGTATTCCCCTCGATACGGTTGCTTTCGTAGGTATATTCAATATTGTAGGCTTCCTCAATCTTTTGTAAAGCGTCAGAAGGCAAGGGACGCAACCCAGATAGCCTTTGCTTCAACGTGTCGCAATCGTGCAACAAACTTTGCAACTCATCGTTCATATTACTCTACTTTGATATTGATATTAAAACTCTTTTCGCAGTGAGGGCACTTGACGGAAACCCCATCTTTCTTTGGTTGCACTTCTTCCGGTGATGCAAAGAGTTGCCACATCGGAACATTCAAGGCAGTAGCAATCTTTTCGAGTGTTTCCATTTTAGGAGACATCTTCCCGTTTACAATGTTATATAATGCCGGTAAACTGATACCAACACTATCAGCGATAGAATTTACTTTTATTCCTTTCTCATCGCATACTTCTTTTATTCGATAGTTCATATATAGTAATACTTTATAAATTTTTATTTGCAAAAGTAGATATTATTTTCAAATGTAAACTTCCACAGTATATAAATAGTGTTAATATAAAGTATAAATATATCTTTTAACTTGTACAGTATAAATAAACACTATATATTTGCATCAAGAAAATAAACCATTAGTATATAAGCCTTATGACAAAAGAAGATTTAAACCAGATGTGCAGAGAATACCAACAGGTATTAACAATGAGTGAAGCAGAAGTATTTGCCATGTACGAAGAAAGCAAAGCTGAGTGTGTAGCTTCTTTTGAGGCTGAAATCGACTTTTGGGAAAACTATTTTGGATATAAATACTAATAAAATATAACGATTATGGCAACAGAATTTAAAAACAAGATGAGTGAGTTAATGAAGCAGGCTTGGATGCTTGTTAAAGTGTACGGTTTCTCAATGGCTGAGGCTATGAAACAAGCCTGGCAAGTTTTAAAATTGAAAGCGGCACTAAAGAAAGGTGTCGTAAAGTTCTACTATCAAAAGCTAAGCGGAGAAATCCGTACCGCATGGGGAACCTTGAAAGAGGGCTTGATACCCGAAACAAAGGGCACAGAGCGTAAAAAAAACGAAAGCCTTATAACTTACTACGATAACGAGAAGCAAGCGTACAGAAGCCTTAAAATAGCGAATTTGATAAAGATAGGATAATTAACCCGGTGGGTATGTTTCAACCGTACCCACCATACAAGCAAATGACAATGGAAGAACTTCAAAAAAGACTTAGGGACGTTATCGCATCAATAGAACAAGAGAAACGGGAAATCATGGGATTACTTACCCCTATGGTTATAAAGAAATGCAATTCAAACCCATCTAAATCTGAATTTAATCTTAAAAGTTTAAACAAAAATATCATAGTTAATTATGATATGAATAATAATTGTATTACTTTCGTTGGCACTCAGTAGAGTGCTGTACAGTAAGAAGAAAGAAACAGAGTATTTTAGACAAAATATTAGGATATTATTTATTGCCACGTAGATAAGCATAGACGCACGTTGAGGTTTCGACCAACGCTCATGTTGTGATGCCCCGGCAGCAATACGGTTGCCGGGAGTGAAAAATGAAAGCAATACCCGAAGCTATAAGAGGGTATTTTTAATATCAGTATGAACGAGGACAGAGTTTTAACAATGGCAAAAAATGCCCTAAAACTGGCAAATATTATCCGGTATGAAAACGGGCACGAAATATTAGATGTAAGCCTATTGCGCACCATCCCGGACGGTGAGATTATGAGGTATCGCAATGTAGGCAAATCAACGATAGAAAAGATACAAGAGATAAGGAAATCGCTTGAATGGGTGTAATCTATTTGCGTATTTTGATAACTCCTATAAGGTGTCTTATTTTACATCATGCTTTTGGAAGTTGTGCAAATGCATATAATCACTTCACCAAGGGAGGCCCTCCCCCCCTC